>LFIK01000316.1_pt1 | contig 35803 bp, 36 predicted proteins | sample 643401 | NCBI WGS metagenome assembly LFIK01 (sample SAMN03777447, study PRJNA286221) | soda lake metagenome | biome: soda lake; feature: Kulunda steppe; material: water; isolation source: sample T5-Br brine of Lake Tanatar-5 | place: Russia: Kulunda steppe | collected 2010-07
ATGATCGGTGTAGTTGAGTCCGATGCAGACAATCTTGCCGACACGGCCGACACACGGCCCGATTCGCACAGCGGCATCGACTGCCGGCAGCGTCTGCGGATCGAGCGCGCGCAATCGATCGAGTACACTGTCGCTCAGTGTCGTCGGATCCAGATCGGCAATCACCGCGGAGAGGTCACGGATCACCCCCGCGTCGTCGAGCAGCCCCGGGCGCTCGCTTCCCACTTCACCAAAACGCAGCAGACGCATCATGCCCCTCCATTACCTGTCCCGTCGCCCGAAGTCCGGACGCTGCCGTTGCAGTGCCTGTTCTACGCGAACATGGCAACCGCTGACAAGGTCTGCTGCCGCTGCAGTGGGGTCTGACAGACGCACCATGGCCGGGGCGACATGCGTCTTGCGCTGATCACGGTGCTGTCGATCGCCGGCGGCGGCATCCTGGCTGCAACCGGCCTGCCGCTCGGCTGGTTGCTCGGCGCAGCTCTGGTGACAGGCGCCGTTGCGATCACCGGCTACGCAGTCGCGGTACCGGTCGGGCTGCAGCGCGCCGGCATCGTCATGCTCGGCGTCGGATCCGGGCTGGCGGTCACGCCAGGGGTCGGCGGTCTGTTGCTGAGCTGGCTGCCGGTGATGCTGTTGACACTGGCGCTCAGCGTCGGGCTGGCGGTGGCACTGTCTGGGCTGTTCGCGCGACGCGCCGGAACTGATCGGGCTACCGCCTTCTTTTCGCTGTTACCGGGCGGGATCATCGAAATGGCATCGATCGGTGAGCGCCATCAAGCCAACCGCGCAGTGATCACCGCGCTGCACACGACGCGGACTGGGCTGATCGTGCTTGGCCTGCCGGTGCTTGCCACGTTGCTCGACCGCACCACGACCGACGCAGCTGCATCTCTGGTCAGCGCAGCGCCAACGCTACCACCGCTGGCGACGTTGCTGGTGCTTGCGATCGGCACTGTCGGCGGAATGCTCGCCGCCCTGCTCCGACTGCCGGCCTGCTGGCTGGTCGGACCGATCGTGCTGGTCTCGGTGCTGTCGCTCGGCGGCTGGATGGCCGTTGGCCAGTTGCCGGAGGTGGTCATCATCATCGCCCAGTTGCTGGTCGGGATGACGCTCGGCGCCCGGTTCAAGCGCCGCATGCTGTTGCAGGTGCCACGCGCGCTGCTGGTCGGTCTGCCGTTGCAACTGTTGATGGGCGGCGGCGTCGTGGGCTGCGCGCTGGCGCTCGCGCTGATGACGCAGGCCTCGCCGGTCACGCTGCTGCTCGCCAGCGCTGGTGGCGGCGTCGCCGAAATGGTGCTGGCAGCGAAGGTGCTTGACGAGCAGGTTGAACTGATCGTCGGTTTTCACATTGTCCGGCTGGTCTTGGTAAACCTTGGCGCCGGCTGGCTGTGGACGGTGCTGCAGCAGCGTGCGCGCAGGCGTTGATTCGACCATCTTGCAGGCGCTGTCATTCTCATCTCTTTACTTGTCCATGCGTCAAATGCAAGGATATTTTTCGTGTAGGCGGAATGTTTCATTCACAATGATTGGTGTTGACGACGGTCTCGAGCCATCATCAACCTGGGTCCTGATGCTTGACAAGACTGTCCGATCACCCCAAAGCATGCCGATCGATCGTCACTGTTCGAACGCTGTTGTTGTGTCTGTCCGTCGGCCTGCTCTTGCTGTCGACTGCCGGATGGACTGCTGCCGACCTTCTCACTCACAAACCGTCGCTAGCAGCAGATCAGACCGGTCCACCTGACTCGATGGCCATCAATGTGCTGCCAGCGCTGCCACTGTCTCAGCTCGACGATGGCGAATCGATCCTGTCGCGCATGCTGGTCGCGCGCCGCGCGTATGACGACCCGAGTCGCGCTGTCGACATGCTGAACGAGACAGACTGGACGCCAATCGGCGATACGCTGATCGCGTCGCCGTTTCGTCCCACCACGCTGTGGCTAGCCGGGAGCCTGCGCAACGACACCGACGCAACGATCACCATCGCGCTACTGATCAGCCCATGGCGCATCAGCCATATCGACGTCATCGCCTTTGACGTCATCACAGCCCAGACCGTGCTTGAAACGCCGGTCGGAATCGCTCGACTGCAACGCGACGCCGCACGGGACTCGGTTTTCGGCGTCAGACCTGGCGTGATGCTGACGCTGGCGCCGGGACAGGAGCAACGCCTGCTCGTCCGCCTGAATGACCGGTCGATGTCAGAAATCGATGTGCGTTATCACCGCATTGAGTCGGCGATGCGTCTTCATCAACAGGCGCTGTTCTGGGAAGCTGCGCTGTTGGCAGCATCGCTGGTCATCGCTGTCGTGCTGCTGTTACAACTGCGCTGTAGCATGGCGTTGGCAGCACTCTATTTGATTGCCAGCGCCGTGGCCGAACTGACCTACGAGCGAACGTTCATGCTCTGGCTGTTTCCGGGACTGGTCGAGAGTCTGATTCCACTCTTCACGATCGGCAGTGCAATCGCGCTGGTCAGCTTCAGCCTATTCTCGCTGGGCATGCTCGGCGTATTCCGTCGCGCCTGGCTGCTCTGGTTGCATCTCGGACTGCTTGTACTGGCAGTCGGTGCCGGTTCACTGACGCTGGTGATCGACGAGCACCAACTGGCACGGCAGCTGATGGTGTACTCGGCAATGGCGACGCTGCTGATCTGGCCGCTATGCGCCTGGACCAGCGCACAACGATCGCTGCCATATTTCCGCACGTTGTTGACCTTGCTGACACTATCCTGGGTGAGCACGTTCGCGCGGTTACTGGTTGCCATGACCATGATCCCGCCATCGATCGCTCCCGCTCTCTGGCTCGGCACCTGGCTGCTGACGTCACTGACGCTGCTGACGGCGATCGCCATCAGCGTCCAGTCAAGCCATCATCTGGCCCGTCGTGAAGCCGAGGCAAGGATCCTTGCCGAGCAGCGCGCCCTGGGAGAACGTTTTGCACGTGGCGTCGTGCATGACGTCAACAACCTGCTGACGGTGCTTGAACTCGAACTGAAGCAGGTTGATGCATACAACCAGCGTCAGGCAGGCCGGCAACATGAGAACATGGTCGCAACGGCGCGCAGGGTCATCGACATCGTGTCCACGATGACGCGCGGCTCGTTGCTGCTCAGCTCGGATCATCAACTGCCATGCGCTGCGGTGGATCTGGACGCGCTGTCGAAACGCGTTGTCGATCGCATGCGAGACGAGCTGCCTCTAGGCGTGCAATTGACCTGCGATGCCCAACACCCTCCGGTCGTCAGCGCATGGACGTGTGCAACAGCGCTGGAGCTTTGCCTGATGAACCTGATCCTGCGGGCTGTTCGAGCAGTGCACCGTGCCGGTGGTGATATCTGCCTGCGCGTTGCACAGACGACGATCGAGAGCGCGCCGCCGCTCGATCTGGGATGCTTGCCGCAAAGCCCCTGCGCGCTGGTCAGCGTCGAGTACGCTCGGACGAAGACAAGCTCCGGACGGCATCGTCAACGGCTCGACTTGCCAGATACCGAGTCGGACGAGCAACTCGACTCCGGCGACGCGCTTGGTCTGTTCATGGTCAAGCAGTTTGTCCGCAACACCGTTGCTGGTCTGCAAATCAGCCACTCGGCGATGGGGGAAACCCGCTGCGTCCTGTACCTGCCGCACCTCTCGCACGACGCACGGCAGCAGCAACCCGCTCAACCGTTTTCGGCCGCCTGATGCTCGGCAATCACCTCGCTGGCAATACGGAAGCCATCGACACCGGCCGGAAAACCGCAGTATCCGGCTGCCTGAATCAGCACCTCGCGAATCTCTTCCGGGGTGCAACCGTTGTTGAGAGCGCCGCGTAAATGTATCCGCAGCTCGTGCGGCCGGTTGAGCGCGACCAGCATGCCGACCAGCACCAGGCTGCGGGTCTGCAGCGGCAGCCCGGGTCGATTCCAGATCGCGTTCCAGGCGTGCTCTGTCACCAGCTCCTGCAGTGGCCAGCTGAACGCGTCGGCCTTGCCGATCGCCGCGTCGACGTAGGCATCACCAAGCACCTTGCGACGCGTTGCCAGTCCGTCGGGGCTCAATGGTGGGCGCTGCTCACTGTTGCTTGTCTCATCATGCATGCTGTGACTCCTGTTTGGTTGACCTGCCAGTGACCGGGCAAGGATGATACCACCATCAAGGCTTTCGACACGGGGAACCTCTGCCGCATGAAAATCGTGATTTCCGATGATTATCAGGACTGCGTGCGGCATCTTGACTGCTTCGCGCGGCTGACCGGCCACACGGTGGACGTGCACACCAATACGCTCGACTCGGTCGATGCCTTGGCCGAGCGCTTCGCTGACGCTGAGGCGATCGTCATGATTCGCGAACGGACTCGCTTCGATGCTGCCCTGCTCGAGCGGCTGCCACGGCTGCGACTGCTGAGTCAGACTGCCGCCGGCATCGCGCATGTCGATGTCGACGCCTGCAATCGACTGGGGATTGCCGTTGCCACCGGGCGCGGCTCGCCAATCGCTGCAGCCGAGCTCAGCTGGGCGCTGGTGCTCGCCGGCATGCGCCATCTGCCGCAGGAAGTGGCTGCGATGCGAGCCGGGCGCTGGCAGACCCGACTCGGCACGGCGGTCAACGGGCGAACACTGGGTATCTGGGGCTACGGCAAGATCGGGGCACTGATGGCGCGCTACGCCAGCGCCTTCGACATGCGGGTGCTGGTCTGGGGGCGTGAGGGCTCGCAGCAGCGGGCCCGTGACGACGGGCTCAGCGTCGCGGACGGTCACGAACAGCTGCTGGCCGAGAGCGATGTGCTCAGCCTGCACATGCGGCTGGCTGACGACAACCGTGGCCTGATCACCGCCGCCGACCTCGCACGGATGAAACCTGACGCACTGCTGGTCAACACCGCCCGCGCCGAGTTGATCGCACCCGGCGCGCTGGAATCGGCACTCGACGCCGGCCGTCCGGGGCGCGCCGCGCTCGACGTCCACACGCCTGAACCGCTGCGCGAGCACCCGTTGCTCGAGCGCGACAACGTGATCTGCACGCCGCATCTCGGCTACGTCGAGAAAGACAGTTACGAGCTCTACCTGGGCGACGCCTTCGACAACGTTATCGCTTTTGCCGAGGGGCGGCCGACCGGCATCGTCAATCCGGAGGTCGTCGGGAAGCGCTGACGCGCAACGGCTCAGAACCAGTTCAACGCGCCAAGCGTGACGGACACGACGACGACGCTGGTCACGACCACCGCGATCACGCCAAGCGCGAGACCCACCAGCGTCATCACGCCGTCGCGCTCGATCAGCCCGATGGCGATCGCCAGCAACGCCAGCGCCGGGAGCCAACCAGTCAGTGGTAGCGGCAGAAACAACGCAAACGCGACCATGAACAGGATCAGCCCGATCAGCGTTTCGTTGAGTCGCCAGAACACCCAGGACAAACGGGGGCGCAGCACGCGCTCGGCCAGCCGCATCACCGGTCTGGTCCAGAGAATGGTCCGTTGGATCGCTTCGGTCGACAGCGGACGCATCAGCAGCCAGTGCGGCAGGTGGACGTGCCGATACCCCATCGCCATCTGTATCGACACCCATAACAACGGCAGCGCAGTGATCAGCGTCGCGCCGTAGGGCAGCGGCATGAGATTGACCAGCGCGAACAGGAACAGCACCCAACCGAACGAGCGTTCGCCGAGCCCGGCGACGATGTGTGCGACCGTGACGGTCGGGTCGCGACGGCGGCTGCCGACTGCGCGTTGCAGCAGCCGCGACATCGAGCGCTTCCTGATCACCGCTCTCACTGTGCGCGCATCCTGACGACCTCCTGACGGCCTCCTGATGACCTCATCGGAGCACTGTGCTGACCAGACGGACGGACCCGAATCCCGTTCTGACGAGTATACGCCCGGCCAACCGCGAAAGTATGCAGGCGTCAGCAGTCGGCAGGCGGTGCAACAGCGCGATGCAATGTCTGTTACCATCGCGATCATTCAGATGCCGATTGGCCGATTGACATCGACCAACTGCCATCAACCAATTGCAATCGACCGTTTGACAAGGAACGAACCCGCCATGCACGAACCGATGACTCCGCCCGATCCCGACTCCACCGCGGCCAACGCGACGCTCGCCGTTCTGCGCGGGCATCGCTCGATCCGCAAGTTCACCGATCAGCCGATCCCCGCCGCCCTGCTCGAGCAACTGCTGAGCGCCGGCCAGAGTGCGGCCACGTCGAGCCATGTGCAGGCAACGTCGGTGATCCGCGTGCGCAACCGCAGCAGTCGCGAAGCGCTGGTCGACCTTGCCGGTGGTCAGCCGTATGTTGCGAGCTGCGCCGAGTTCCTGGTGTTCTGCGCCGACATGAAGCGGATCTTCGACGCCTGTGCGCGGCGCGGCGTCCAGGCCACGCCGGGAATGACCGAGCAGTTCATCATCGCCACCGTCGATACCAGTCTGTTTGCGCAGAACCTGGTGGTCGCCGCCGAATCGGCGGGTCTCGGTATCTGCTATATCGGCGGCATTCGCAACAATCCGCAGCAGGTCAGCGACCTGCTCGAGATCCCCGATCATGTCTACCCGCTGTTCGGCCTGTGCCTCGGCTATGCCGCGCAGGACCCGGAGGTCAAACCACGCTTGCCGCTATCGGTGATCGTCAAGGACGATGTCTACCGCGATGACGGTGATGCCGCAGCCATCGACGCGTTCGACCAGACGATGGAAGCGTACTACCAATCGCGGAGCGCCAACCGCAAGCAGAGCAGCTGGAGCGAACAGCTCGGCGTGCTGTTTACCGAAAAGACCCGGCCACACATGCGCGAATTCCTGCGCCGCCGCGGCTTCGATTTCAAATAGTCAGCGCTGCGCGGCGTCTGCCTGACTCGACATGACACTCAGCGTGAAACCGAGACGCCGATGCCGAAGAACAGCCGCGGGCCGGCAGGCTCGCGGCGTATCGGCCACAGATGGGCGGTGTCGGTCTCGATCAGCGGCAACGCGCGCTCGAGCTCACCGATCCGTGTCGGGCGTTGTTCGGTCAGCTCGCCACGCACGGTGATCAACCGCCCGGAGCGGTAATCTTCTGGCTCGAGAAAGTCGCTTGACTGCGCGAGAAACCGGCCAAGCGCAGGGCGATCGGTGTTTGGCCGCTCGAAGCGATCGAGCGGATAACCGAGCACCTGCAATACAGTGCCATCCGCCGTCGGCTGGTTGTCGAGAACCCGCCCACCCCAGACGACACGGGCGCCCGGCTCAGCGTCGATTGCCGCGTCCGGCAGCAGCTCAAGGTCCAGATCCGGCGCGTCACGTAACCCCGGGCTGCTGGCGCAGCCGGCGAGCAATGCCAGCAGCAACAGCGCCATCAGCCACCGTCCGATCATCGTCGTCATGCCCATGCCTGTGCGGTCCTTGTTGCGTTGATCGCCCGTTCAGTCCACCCGTAAGGGTGGCGCAAAAAACGGCCGATGCCAGGGGCCATACCACGGTGAATGCCACCAGGGGTCAGTCCAGGCACCCGGCGGGATTGACGGCAGCGGTGTCCAGCGGTGCAGACCACTGACCTGAACGCGCGGGTACTGATAGTCATGGTCACCGATCCGACCGGTGACGACGGCATCGACGACGCCGGTGACCGTGACCTGCCGTTCGCCATCGACATCCAGTGGTTCGACAAATCCCGGCATGACCGCCAGGAACCGGCCGACGGCAGGTGCCGACTCGAGCGGTCGGGCGTCACGGTCGAGCGGCCGCGCGACCATCTCCAGTGTGGTCGACTCGGCCTGATGCGTGACCGCGACCACACGCCCACCCCAGCGAACCACGCTACCGATGTAGTGATCCGGTTCGGCAACGACATCGCGCGGCAACGGCTCGCGCGGATCAATCTCGTCACGCAGCGGCTCGGGTATGCTGGCACAACCAGACAACACCGAGATCAGCAACAACAACACACCGACCGCCGACGAGCGCAACAGAACTGCGCGATGGCGTGTGCGCATTGGTCGTTCCCCGCAATGACCCACTAATGAAACTTTGACAGTGTTACCTGGTGGGCGTTCCCGACAGCGGCAGTGCACCGTTGACGCTGATCGTCCCGTCGCGCCGAGCGATGTCGATCCGGTAGTCGGGCGCAACCGCCCGCAGCGCCAGGTCAAACGCGTCGACGCTGACTGCCGTTGGTTGCGGCCAGTCGATGACGAGGTCGAGCCGGCCGGTATGGAACCAGGCATGCACGGTGTCGTTGTGCAGTTCGAGCCGCCCACCCCAATCATGCACATCCAGTGCGCCGCGGATCGGCAGCAGCCCGGCACCCAGACGGCCCTGATAATCGGTTCCACGGATCGTCGCGCGTGACTGGCGAGACCAGTCAAGCAGTGCATCGACGCGCAGCACCGCTGCCTCGGGTGGCAGATCGGGAAGCAACCCGCGCATCAACGGTGTCGGCAGGCGGAGTTCTGCGGTGATGGCGACGACGCCCGGCCGGTCGCCGAGCCATGGACCGTGGCGCACCTGCGCTGTTCCGGCCAGCCGCACGATACCGTCACGATCGCCGGTCGACATGACAAGCAGCGGGGCATGCTCGGGCAGCAGTGCGCCGCCATCGACGCGGATCGCGTACTCGAGCTCACCCGAAAACACGCCACGGCGGTAAGTCAGCGTCTCGACCGAGACCGTGTCGAGCGCGTTCAGTTCGGCGTCGAGACGACGGATTTCGGCGTCAACACCGCGACCGATCATCCAGCTCACGGCCACCCACAGCTGCACAAGCAACGGAGGCAGGACGAGCAGGATCAGCAAACGGCGTTGCGGCATGGTGACTCCGGACCCATCAAAAACCGGGATGGGGCGAGCGGGACGGCGTGACCGGAGCATGCATCAACCGCCTGCCAGGGTGCAATGGCGCTGAACATTGACAAGGTTGCAACCCGCGCCCGTTCGGGAGAGATCCGCCCGGGCGCGCTTCCGGCCAGGTCGGCCGGCATATCAACGGTCTAGTCGGCCGCCTCCGCCGGCGCATCGACCGTCATCCGGTCACGATTGGCGGCCAGCGTTCCCGGGCCGATGCCCGAGACCAGCACCAGATCATCAACCGTGGCGAAGCCGCCGTTGGCCTCGCGATGACTGACGATCGCCTGCGCCCTCGCCTCACCGATACCCGAGAGCGCAGCCGCCAGCTCCTGCGCCGTCGCGTGGTTGATGTTGACTTGTGAAGCAGCAGGGTCGGCAAGCGCGGAGTGAACCGACACGTTCAGCAGGACAGTGAACAACAAAACGGCGAGTAGCAACGAACGAAACGGCGTCTTTGAAGAATATTGCATGATGCAGACTCCTTGTACATGATCCCTGAACCGGCACCAACCTGGTACCGGAACATCCTTGAACCGACGCCACCCTGGCGTCGGGAGGGTCCTTCCAGCCGCCAGCATGCGACTGCAGCTGACGGCGCCGCACATCTCCTTGCGACCATTTGACAGTAACGCGGTTTCGAGACTCGGTCAAACCGGTGGGTTGCGAGGCGGGAGTTCACGCTGCAGCGCGCGCAGCGCCGCGCCGGGATCGACTGCCCGCATCACCGGGCGGCCGATGACCAGATGGCTGGCGCCGGCGGCAAGCGCGGCGGCGGGCGTCAGGATGCGTTCCTGATCGTCCTCGCTGCTCGCCGTCGGGCGAATTCCCGGGGTGACCAGCAGCGGCTGCTCGCCGTGATGCTCGCGCAACAGCCGTGCCTCGCGCGCCGAGCAGACCAGGCCATCCAGCCCGCAGCGCAGCGCCAGATCGGCGAGCCCGAGCACCTGCGCGTCGAGCGAACGCGTGACGCCACACGCACGCAGCGCTGCCTCATCAAGGCTGGTGAGTACCGTGACCGCGGTGAGCAATGGACCGGACGTCGAATCGGGCAAGGCCTCACGCGCCGCCATCAGCATGCGCTCACCACCACTGGCGTGGACGTTGACCATCCACACGCCCAGCGCCGCCGCAACACGACAGGCGGCCGCGACGGTGTTGGGAATGTCGTGATACTTGAGATCGAGAAAGACGCTGAAGCCGGCGGCATGGCAGGCGTCGACCATGGCCGGGCCGGCAGCAGTAAACAACGCCTTGCCGATCTTGACCCGGCAACTGCCGGGCGGAAGCATGGCGAGCAGGCGCTCACCGTCGCTGCGACTCTCGGCATCGAGTGCGACAATGATGCGGTCCCGCCACGGGAACGCCGGATCTGCGGGCAGGTCGTCGGTGGTGTGCATGGTGTTAGGGCCTTTGCAGGATGACGGGCGACAGCGTGGAGCGACGTGATGTCCGGTCATTCACCTTCGACGCCGTGGATCGGTTTGATGCTTCCCCACGACCGGCAACCGGGGCATTGCCAGTGCAGCTGCCGACCGGTGAAGCCGCACTCACCACATCCATAACCGGGTTTGGTTCGCAACAACTCGGCAAACAGCCCACTCAGCACGTCGAACCCGGCATCGGGCGCCGCAGGTCGGTTTTCCAGAATCAGTTCGAGCAGGCGGTTCAGTCCCCGCACCGAAGGCCGCCGTCCCAGCTGGGTGATCAGGTACTCGATGGCTGCAGCGTCGCCCTGGCGGGCACGGACAGCGTCGGCGAGCATCAACAGCAGCGACACGCCATCGTACTCGTACTGCACCGAGCGGAGATAGTCCTCGAACTGCGCTTCACGGCCCAGCGCCTGATAACAGGCGCGCATGGGCGCGAGGACTTCGGGCAGATAATCGACATCCTGTTGCCGAACCTGCTGCAAGGCCTTCAACGCCTGAGCGTACTGGCCGGCTTCCATCGCCCAGTGGCCGTCAAGAATGCTGGCCCGCACACACCGCGGATCAGCGCGCAATGCGGCACGCAGGTGTTGGCGGGCGGTTCCGTTCTGGCCGACGTCGTGCGCCTGCTGAGCGAGCTCACAGCGCAGCTGCGCAATGATCGGCCCCATCGGCTTGTCACCGGCATGACGGTGATTGCCCTGGTCGAGCCGCACAGCCACGTCGATGGCCTGCTCCCACTCGCGCTCCTGCTGGTAGATGTCGAGCAGATGCGCCAACGCCCGATCAACATGCAGACCGGCGTCAATGGTTTCTCGAAACAGGCTTTCTGCACGGTCGAGCAGACCGGCACGCAGATAATCCTCACCGAGCGCCAACAGCGCGAGCACGCGCTGCTCACGGCTCAGGCTGGGGCGAGCGATCAGGTTCTGGTGCACGCGGATTGCGCGTTCAACCTCACCGCGCCGGCGAAACAGACTGCCGAGCGCAAGGTGCGTTTCGGCGGTGTCAGCGTCGATTTCGGCCATTCTGACGAAGACTTCGATGGCCTTGTCGGGCTGCTCGTTGAGGAGGTAGTTCAACCCGCGGAAATACTGCGGGCGGTGATCATCACCACGTTGCGTCGTTCGCTCACCACGCTCGCCACCACGGCCGATCAACCAGCCGGACAAGGCTGCAGCCGGCAGCAGCAGCCAGAACAGTGGCTCCATGACTCAGGCATGGTCCTTGAGCGGCAGACGACGCAGCTCCCGGAGTTCGTTTTCGGACTCGCGCAGACGACGCTGAATACGAGCGGTCTCCTGACGCCGCCGCAGGACGGCGATGATCGAGACCAGCACGCCCAGCGCACCACCAACCAGCAGCGTGGCGGCGACCAGCACCGACAGTGGCAGCGATACCTCGCGCACATAGAGATCGATCAGCACGGCATGATCATTGAGCAAGGCAAAGCTGACGCCGGCCGTTGCCACAAACACGGTGACGATCAGACTGATGATTTTTCGCATCCGGCACCCCACTCCATGCCTGTTCGGATTCCGTTGGCGTTCTGGCCAGCACGGTCACGATTCGGGCTCGAACTCCCCGTTGACACGTTGCCGCAACTGTTTGCCCGGTTTGAAGTGTGGCACGTACTTGCCTGGCAGGTCGACCGGCTCGCCGGTCTTCGGGTTCCTGCCGATCCGCGCTGGACGGTGATGCAGCGAGAAACTGCCGAAGCCGCGGATTTCAATGCGATCTCCGCTCGCCAGTGCTTCGCTCATCTGCTCGAGCAGCGTCTTGACGGCGACTTCGACCTCACGGTAGGAGAGGGTTTCGTGGCGCTTTGCCACCTGTTCGATCAGTTCGGACTTAGTCATCGCAACTCTCATCGACAGAGGTCAGGACGCGCAGCAAAGCGCCCTGACCGGGGTAGATGCCAACGGGCGGCAAAACGCCGCCCGAACCGTCAGTCGTCCTGGCGGTTCATCTGCTCCTTGAGCAGATCCCCGAGCGCGGTTGTCCCGGCATTGGTCGGGCGCGCATACTCTTCGACCGCACGCTGCTCATCCTCGGCATCGCGGGCCTTGACCGACAGGCTGATCGAACGATTACGGCGATCGACCGCCACGAACTTGGCCTCGAGCTCCTCGCCGACCCGCAGGTGCTGGCGCAGATCGTCGATACGCTCGCGGCTGAGATCGGCCGCACGCAGATAGCCCTCGACGCCATCGCCCAGGTCGAGTCTGGCCTGGCGGGCATCCACCTCGATGACCACACCCTTGACCTGACTGCCCTTGGGATGGTCGGCCATCCACGACGCGAACGGATCCTGTTCGAGCTGCTTGACGCCGAGCGAAATGCGCTCGCGATCGGCGTCGACGGCGAGCACCACCGCGTCAACTTCGTCGCCTTTCTTGAAGCGCCGCACCGCCTCTTCGCCCTGCTCTTCCCAGGACAGGTCGGACAGGTGCACCAGCCCGTCGATGCCACCGTTCAGACCGATGAAGATACCGAAGTCGGTGATCGACTTGATGGCACCCGACACCCGATCGCCCTTCTGATAGGTGGTGGCAAACGTCTCCCACGGGTTGTTCTGGCACTGCTTCATGCCGAGCGAGATGCGGCGACGGTCCTGATCGATGTCGAGCACCATGACCTCGACTTCCTGACTGACCGACACCAGCTTCTGGGGGTTGATGTTCTTGTTGGTCCAGTCCATCTCCGAGACGTGCACCAGCCCTTCGACACCATCTTCGATCTCGACGAAGCAGCCGTAATCGGTGATGTTGGTGACCTTGCCGAACACGCGGGTGTTGTTCGGGTAGCGGCGAGCGATGTTTTCCCAGGGATCTTCGCCAAGCTGCTTGAGCCCGAGCGACACACGGTTGCGCTCGCGATCGAACTTGAGCACCTTGACGTCGAGCTCCTGACCGACTTCGACCACCTCGGAGGGGTGCTTGACCCGGCGCCACGCCATATCGGTGATGTGCAGCAGACCGTCGATGCCACCGAGATCGACGAACGCGCCGTAATCGGTGAGGTTCTTGACGATGCCCTTGAGCACCTGGCCTTCCTGCAGCCGCTCGAGCAGCGCTTCACGCTCGGCGCTGTATTCCTCTTCGACCACCGCACGCCGCGACACCACGACGTTATTGCGACGCTCGTCGAGCTTGATGACCTTGAACTCGAGATCCCGGCCTTCGAGGTACGCCGTATCGCGCACCGGACGAATGTCGACCAGCGAGCCCGGCAGGAACGCACGAATATGCTTGAGATCAACAGTAAAGCCGCCTTTGACCTTGCCGCTGATCACACCATTGACGGTGTTACCGGATTCGTACGCCGTCTCGAGGTGCTTCCAGGCATGCGCGCGCTTGGCCTTCTCGCGCGACAAGCGGGTTTCGCCATAGCCGTCTTCGACAGCGTCAAGCGCAACTTCGACTTCATCGCCGACCTGCACCTCGATTTCACCGGTTTCGCTGAGAAACTCGCTGAGAGGAATGACGGCTTCGGATTTGAGGCCGGCATTGATGACGACGTGTTCACTCTGCAGGGCCACGACATAACCGGTGACGATGGCCCCGGGACGCATGTCGGTCCGGGCAAGACTTTCGTTGAAGAGATCCGCAAAGCTTTCGCTCATGTGTTGTACGTTCCTGGGCAAGCCCGACCACCGTGACCGGGTGCTTCCCGTGGTTGAGAGAATGACCAGTGCATGCCATCCACAGCATAGCCGAACCGATTTGAGCCGGTCGCGACGCACCATGCATGGCGCACACCCCTGGGCGGCGGAGTACCCCGCCTGCGCGGACGTTCAGGATTGGCGCGAGCCCTTGCCTGGCCGACCGCTGGATTCATCACTCACAAGACGCGACAGCACCGCGTCAAGCGCATCCTGAACCCTGCTGACCACCGCCTCGATGGAGAGACCGGTGGTATCGATTTCAAGCGCATCGGCCGTGGCAACCAGTGGCGCCGCGGCGCGTGATCGGTCGCGCAGATCACGCTCTTCAATGCTCTTCAAAAGGTTCGCAAGGTTAGCATCGACCCCTTTCTGATTCAACTGGTTATATCGGCGTCTGGCGCGCTCTTCAGCGGTGGCGGTCAGAAACACCTTGAGACAGGCATCGGGAAAGACCACGCTGCCCATGTCACGACCGTCGGCAATCAACCCGGGAGGACGGCGAAAATCGCGCTGACGTTGCAGCAGCGCTTCACGCAGCGCCGGCACGGCGGCGAGCTGCGAGGCAAGCTGGCCGGTGGCCTCAGTGCGCAAGCGCGCCGACACGTCCTCGCCGTCGAGCAGCACGCTGGCATCATCATCGTGATCAGCGGGTGGAAAGGTCAGGTCGAGCCGGCGCGCCAACGCTACCAGCGCCTCGGTCTGGTCGATCGCCAACCCGGCGCGACCAGCGGCCACAGCGAGCGCGCGGTAGATGGCGCCGCTGTCGAGCAGATGCCAGCCGGTGGTCTGCTGCAGACGCTTGCAGATCGTCCCCTTCCCGGCGCCACCGGGGCCGTCGACCGCCAGCACCGGCGCTGCCGAAACAGGCATCGCATCGCCGCTCATGACTCGCTCCCCATCGACTGCGTGGTCACTGTCAGCGCCAGCCCGGCGCGTGCAGCCAGCGTGTCGAAACCGGGGAATGACGTCGCCACATTGGCGGTATCGGTGATGGTGATCGGTGCGCGGGCGCGCAACGCCGCCATGGCAAACGCCATGGCGATGCGATGATCACCATGGCTGTCGATCGTGCCACCATCGAACACCGCGTCCTGCGCGTCGTCGTCACCGTCGCGGCCGCGGATGATCATGCCATCGGCGGTCGCCTCGGCGCGCACGCCGAGACGGACCAGGCCGTCAGCCATCACCGCAATCCGGTCACTTTCCTTGACACGCAGCTCGGCGGCGCCGCGCAGCACGGTGGTTCCGGTGGCGCAGGCCGCCGCGATGAACAGGATCGGGAACTCGTCGATGGCAAGCGGTACCAGCCGCTCGGGAATCGTCACGCCTGACAGGCGGCTGCTGCGCACGTGGATGTCGGCGACCGGCTCGGCGCCCTGTTCACGGCGGTGACGCAGCTCGATGTCCGCACCCATCAGCGAGAGAATATCGAGTAGACCGGTGCGGGTAGGGTTGGTGCCGACCCCTTCGATCACCACGTCGGTGTTGCTGGCGATACACGCGCCAACAATGAAGAAGGCAGCTGACGACAGATCACCGGGGACGATGACATGGGTGGCGCGCAGGCGTTGCTGACCGCGGATCGCAATGCGCTGGCCGCGTCGCTGCAGCCGGCAACCGAACGCCTCGAGCATACGCTCGGTGTGGTCACGCGTCGGCGCCGGCTCGGTGACGACGGTCTCGCCGTCGGCGTACAACCCGGCGAGCAGCAGACAGGATTTGACCTGCGCGCTCGCCATCGGCATGACGTAGTCGATGCCGTGCAAGGTCTGCCCGCCCTCGATGCGCAGCGGCGCGCGCTCACCGGGCTCGGAGGCAATGACGGCACCCATGCTCGCGAGCGGCGCGATCACCCGGCGCATCGGCCGCGCCGACAACGAGGCGTCACCGGTCAGCACGCTGTCGAACGCCTGCCCGGCAAGCAGCCCGCAGAACAACCGCATCGCAGTGCCGGCGTTGCCGAGATCGAGTGCGGTCGCAGGCGCCTGCAAGCCATGCAGGCCGACGCCGAGAATGCGCAGGCTGCCGTCGCTCGGCCCCTCGATGGTCACGCCCATGGCGCGGCAGGCGGATAGCGTCGCCAGCGCGTCAGCACCCTCCAGAAAGCCGTCGACGGTGGTCTCGCCGTCGGCGATGGCGCCGAGCATGATCGACCGATGCGACACCGACTTGTCTCCAGGCACCCGAAACCGCCCGCGCAGACTGCCTCCGGGGGCAACCTGAAACGTTTGCACACTCTGCTCTGTCACCGTCATGAAATCCTCTGTCTACGAAAGCCGTGCAGCGGGCGTCACGGCTCGAGCATGCCGATGAAGCGCTTGCGCACCGCCTGCGCATGCGCGAAACAGGCATGCAACGCCTCGTCGTCGCCGGCGCGCACCGCTTCGGTCAACACCTGCAGATCGGCCTGGTAGCGGTCGAGCGCGTCGGCGAGCGCGGCACGGTTATGGACGCAGATATCGCGCCACATCACCGGATCGCTCGATGCGATCCGGGTAAAGTCACGAAAGCCACCGGCAGCATACTGAAAGATCTCGTCGCGCTCCGACCAGCGCGACAGGGTATCAACCAGGCCGTAGGCCAGCACGTGCGGGAGATGCGAGGTGGCGGCAAGCACCGCGTCGTGATGCGCCACATCCATGCCCACCACGGCGGCACCGGCCGCCTCCCAGACCGCGCGCACGCGCGCCAGCGCAGCGGGGGCAGTCTCCGCAAGCGGCGTCAAAATGACGCGGCGGCGTCGATACAACGACGCGAAGGCCGCCTCGACGCCGCTACGCTCGTTGCCGGCAATCGGATGGCCAGGGACAAAACGCGGCAACAGCGCAGCCGGCAGTGCCGAGCGCGCCGCCGCCTCCACCGTCGCCTTGGCACTGCCGGCGTCGGTGATCACCGCCTGCGGCCCGAGGCCTGGAGCCAACGCACGCAGGCAAGCCTCCATCGCGCCAAGCGGCACCGACAGCACGACGAGATCGGCACCGCGCACCGCGGCTGCCGGATCGGTCTGCCAGCCATCGATGACGCCAAGCTCACAGGCACGCTGCAGATGCTCGGCGTTGCGGCTGCAGCCGATGATCCGGGCAACGACGCCGGCTTCGCGCAACGCCAGCGCGAGCGAGCCACCGATCAGCCCGACGCCGATGATCGCAAGCCGCAGCGGCGGCGCGTCGTCGCCGGTCAGCGCCGCAGCGGGGGGCAGCTCGAGATTCACCGAGTCACCCGCGGATACGAGCCGAGCACGCGGAACAGCGACGATTGTGCGCGCATCCCGTCGAGTGCTCGCTGCACCGCCGGATCGTCGGCATGCCCGAGCAGGTCGATGAAGAAGGCGTAGTCCCAGTTGCCACGGCGCGACGGCCGGGCATCGAGGCGGGTCATGCTGATCGCCTCGTCCGACAACGGCTGGAGCAGCCTGACCAACCCACCCGGCTGATCGTTGCGCGAGACCAGCAACGAGGTCTTGTCATCGCCGCTCGGGGGTGGGGATGACTCGCCAATGACCAGAAAGCGCGTGGTGTTGCCGCGATTGTCCTCGATACCGCTGGCGAGACTCTGCAAGGCGTAGGCCTCGGCGGCAGCGCTGCTGGCAATCGCTGCACTGTTCGCTTCACCGGCAGCACGCTGCGCGGCCTCGGCGGTGCTGGCGACGGCCACCTGTGCAACACCGGGCAGATGCTGATCGAGCCAGCCACGGCACTGCGCCAGCCCCTGCGGATGTGAATAGACCCGCGTGACGTCGGCAAGCGTCGGGGTCAGCGCTGCTGCGGCGAGCAGCTGGTGCTGGATGCGCAGCTCGAGTTCACCGGTGATCTGCAGCGGGCTGTCGAGAAAGCAGTCGAGCGTGTGATTGACAACGCCCTCGGTCGAGTTCTCGACCGGGACCACGCCATAGCGCGCGTCACCAGTCTCGACCGCACGAAACACCGCGTCGATCCCGCTCAGCGGGAACAGCGTCGGGCCGTGGCCGAACTGCTTGAGCGCCGCGGCCTGGGTAAACGTCCCGGCGGGGCCGAGGTAGGCGATACGCAGCGGCTGCTGCAACGCCAGACAGGCGGACATCAGTTCACGGTAGAACCGCGCCACGGTGTCGTCGTCGAGCGGCCCGGGATTGGCGGCCTGCATGCGCCGCAGGATCTGCTGCTCACGTTCGGGCCGATAAAAACTGCCGCTGTCACCCGCCTCACGCTTGATCGCTGCCACTGTCTGCGCGCAGGCGCCGCGGCGACTGATCAAGCGCAGGATTTCGTCATCGAGCCGATCGATTTCGGCACGCACCGCTGCCAGCCTGTCCTGATCCGCCATCGCCCCCCACCCTCTGCTGCGGGCGCGTGACCACCCGGGCTGCCGATGGGCAACCGGGCGGACACCGTGCCGCGTTGTTGTCAACGAATGATACGCACCGACAGCACACCGGGGATAGCCCGCACGGCCTCGGCCAGCGGGTCAGGCAACGAACCGTCGACATCGACCAGCGTGTACGCCAGATCGCCGTGCGCCTTGTTATACATGTCGTTGATGTTCAGACCATGATCGGCAAGCGCCGTCGAGATCTGACCGAGCATGTTCGGCACGTTGGCGTTGACAACGGCCAGCCGTTCGCCCTGCTCGGTGCGCGGCATGCACACCTCGGGGAAGTTCACGGCGTTGCGGATGTTGCCGTTTTCCAGGTAGTCACGCAGCTGATCGGCGACCATCACCGCGCAGTTCTCCTCGGCTTCGGCGGTCGACGCGCCGAGGTGCGGCAGTGTGATGCAGCGCGGGTGGCGGCGCGTCTGCTCGGTGGGGAAGTCATTGACATACGTCGCCAGGTGCCCCGAGTCGAGTGCATCGATGGCGGCTGCGTCGTCGACGATGCCACCTCGCGCGAAGTTCATGAGTACACCGCCGCGTGGCATGATGGCGAGGCGTGCGCCGTCGATCAGCCCACGCGTTGATGGCGTCAGCGGCACGTGGACGGTGACGAAATCCGACCGCCGCATCACTTCCTCGACGCTGTAGGCCTGAATCACGTCGCTGGAGAGCTGCCAGGCACGACCGACGGTCAGCGCAGCGTCGAAGCCGATCACCCGCATGCCGAGTGCGCGCGCCGCGTTGGCAACCTGCACGCCAATCGCGCCGAGCCCGATCACGCCGAGCGTGCGGCCGGGGAGTTCGTGACCGACATACTGCTTCTTGCCCGCCTCGACCTGCGTTTCGAGCGCGTCGCCGGTGGCGTCGAGCCCCTGGACATAGTCCCAGGCATGGCAGATGTTACGCGCTGCGAGGAGCATCCCGGCGATCACCAGTTCCTTGACCGCGTTGGCGTTGGCGCCAGGCGCGTTGAACACGACAATCGCGCGTTCGCTCATCGCGTCGAGCGGGATGTTGTTGACGCCGGCACCGGCCCGACCGATCGCCAGCACGCCGTCGGGAATCGGCCGGTTATGCAGATTCGCCGAGCGCACGAGCAGCGCATCGGGATTGCCGACGTCGTCGCCGACGTCGTAGTGATCCTTCGGGAAACGGTCGAGACCACGTCTGGAGATATTGTTCAGTGTCTGGATACGGTACATGGATTTCAGCTCCTTGATCTGTCTCAGGCGCGGCTGCGCTCGAATTCGGCCATGAAGTCGACCAGCGCCTGCACACCCGCCTCGGGCATGGCGTTGTAGATGCTCGCACGCATGCCGCCAACGCTACGGTGGCCCTTCAGCGCAGCGAGCCCGGCTGCCTCGGCGTCGGCAAGAAACCGCGTGTCACACGCGGCGTCAGCGAGCACGAACGGGACGTTCATCCACGAGCGGCAGTCCCGATCGACCGGGTTGCTGTAGAAGTCGGAGGCGTCAATAGCGTCATAGAGCAGTTGCGCCTTGCGTTGATTGCGATCGGCAATCACCGACAGCCCGCCCTGCTCGACCAGCCAGCGCAGCACCAGCCCGGTCAGGTACCAGGGATACGTCGGCGGGGTGTTCGACATCGAGTCGGCTTCGGCCTGCGCCCTGAAATCCCAGATCGATGGCGTCTGATTGAACACGGCGCCATCGAGCAGATCATCGCGGACGATGACCAGCGTGATGCCGGCAGGGCCGATGTTCTTCTGCGCGCCGGCGTAGAGGCACCCGAAGCGGCTGACGTCGATCGGCCGCGACAGCAGCGTCGACGAGACGTCGGCGACCAGCGGTGCGTCGACGTCGGGAACCCAGTGAAATTCGACGCCGCTGATCGTCTCGTTGACGCAATAATGCAGATAGGCGGCGTCGCTGGACAACTGCCACTCGGCCTGCGGTGGGATGCTGTAGGCACCATCCGGCGTCTTCGCGACGACATTGGGCTGGCAGTACTTGCGCGCTTCCTTGATCGCCTTGCGTGACCAGGCGCCGGTGTCGACATAATCAGCGTGACCTGCGCCGCGCAGCAAGTTCATCGGCACGGCGCTGAACATGCCGGTGGCGCCGCCCTGCAGGAACAGCACGCGGTAGTTGTCCGGGATGGCGAGCAGCGTGCGCAGATCGGCTTCGGCCTGTTCGGCGAGCGCAATGAACGGTTTGCTGCGGTGGCTGAGCTCCATGACCGAACAACCCGTCCCCTGCCAGTCGAGCATCTCGGCTGCGGCCTGACGGAGGACCGGCTCGGGGAGTGTGGCCGGACCGGCGCTGAAGTTGAAAATGCGTGACATGACTGCTGATCTCCTGCAGTAACGCGAATTGAAAGGTTTGAATACAGTCAGCCCGAGCCTGTTGCTGCGGGGGCGTTGTCCTTGACACCTGTTCGCGGACGATTTCCGCGAACAGGTGTGAGTCATGCCGGCCGGATGGTCCCTCGCGGATTGCTGCGCGGCGGGCTCGAGCGGAGCCGATCTGCCGTGTCGATCGACGCGCGACTCAACCCGGCGGCGGCTCAGCGTCTGTGGAATCCTCGCTCGGCGGTGTGTCCTGACCTGTCGTGTCATCGTGAGGCTCGACGCTGTCATCGCTGGCGTCCGTGTTCCCGGGCAGCTGCTCGAGGCGGACCATGCCGACCAGCGTGTCGTCCTTGTCCGGGTTGATCAGCCTGACGCCTTGCGTCGCCCGGCTCATGCACGAGATTCCCTCGACCGGCGTCCGCACCAACGTCCCGCGGCGGGTGATGAGCATGATCTCGTCGCTGTCGACGACCTGCTGAGCGCCGACCACGCTACCGTTGCGAGCGCCGGTGCGGATCGCGATCACGCCCATGCCGCCACGCGAGCGCAGCGGATAATCGTCAACCGGCGTGCGCTTGCCGTAGCCGTGCTCGGTGGCGGTGAGAATATCGCCGCTCGCGAGAATGAGCAGTGCAATCACGTCATGATCGGGCTCGATACGCATGCCGATCACACCACTTGCGCCACGGCCCATCGCGCGCACGTCGGACTCGTGAAAGCGCAGCGCCTTGCCGGCGCTGCTCAGCAACATCACATCGGCATCGCCATCGGTCAGACCGACATTGATCAGGTGATCGTCGTCGCGCAGCCCGATGGCGATGATGCCGCTGGTCCGTGGCCGCGAAAAGTCCGACAGGCGGGTCTTCTTGACGACACCGCGTCGGGTCGCCATGAACACATAATGGTCATCAGCGAACTCGCTGATCGGCAGGACAGCGGTAATGCGCTCATTGGTGTCGAGCGGCAGCAGATTGACGATCGGCTTGCCACGCGATGCCCGACTACCGAGCGGCAACTCGTAGACCTTCAACCAGTAGCATTTGCCATGGCTGGAAAAGCACAGCAGCGTGTCGTGTGAATTGGCGACCCACAGCTGATCGACAAAATCCTCTTCCTTCATCGTCGTGGCGCTGCGGCCACGGCCGCCGCGGCGCTGCGCCGGGTAGCTGTCGAGCTCCTGGATCTTGGCATAACCGGCATGCGAGAGCGTGACCACCACGTCGCGCGACTGGATCAGGTCTTCCGTGGTGAGATCGAGCTGATCGTGCAGCACCACCGAGCGGCGCGCGTCGCCGTACTGGTCGCGCAACGCTTCGAGTTCTTCACGGATCACCTGCATCAGGCGATCGGTATTGCTGAGAATCGCGATCAGATCTTCGATGCGAACCAACAGCTCTTCGAACTCGTTGACGATCTTGTCCTGTTCGAGACCGGTCAGCCGTTGCAGACGCAGATCGAGGATCGCCTGCGCCTGCACCGTCGACAGGCGATAGCCGTCATCGGTCAGGCCGTGATCGGGACCGGCGCGACCGACCGCCGGCTGATCGGCACCGACCTTGGCGCGCTCGATCAACCCGAGCACCGCACCGGGCGGCCAGAGACGCGACACCAGCGCTTCGCGCGCTTCCGCAGCTCCCGGCGACGCCTTGATGACGGCGATGATCGGATCGATGTTGGCCAGCGCGACGGCAAGCCCCTCGAGCACATGCGAACGATCGCGCGCCTTGCGCAGCTCGAAGACCGTCCGCCGCGACACCACTTCCCGACGATGTCGCAGAAAAGCCTCAAGAATCTGCTTGAGATTCATTAACTTCGGCTGGCCGTTTTCGAGAGCGACCATATTGATGCCGAACACCGTCTGCATCTGCGTGTGCTGAAACAGATTATTCAGCACGACTTCAGCAACCTCACCACGGCGCAGATCGAGGACGATGCGCATGCCGTCCTTGTCCGACTCGTCACGCAGCTCGCTGATGCCCTCGAGGCGTTTTTCCTTGACCAGCTCGGCGATCTTCTCGATCAGCCTCGCCTTGTTGACCTGGTAGGGCAGCTCGTTGACGATGATGCTCTGCCGGCCGCTGCGCTCGTCACCCTCGATGACCGCGCGGGCACGCATGACCAACCGGCCACGCCCGGTGCGGTAGGCGTCGTGGATGCCGCGGGTGCCGTTGATGATGCCGGCAGTGGGCAGGTCGGGCGCCGGAATGTGGCGGATCAGATCATCGATCGTCAGCGTGCTGTCTTCGATCAACGCCAGGCAGGCGTTGACCACTTCGTTGAGGTTGTGCGGCGGGATGTTGGTGGCCATGCCGACGGCAATGCCCGAGCCACCGTTGATCAACAGATTCGGCAACCGCGTCGGCATGACCGACGGCTCCTGCTCGGAACCGTCGTAGTTGTCGAGGAAGTCGACCGTTTCCTTGTCGATGTCGGCGAGCAGTTCGTGAGCGATGCGCGCCATGCGCACCTCGGTATACCGCATCGCCGCAGGGGCGTCGCCGTCGACCGACCCGAAGTTGCCCTGGCCGTCGACCAGCAGGTAGCGCATGGCAAACGGCTGCGCCATGCGGACAATGGTGTCGTAGACCGCCGAATCGCCATGCGGGTGATATTTACCGATGACGTCACCGACCACGCGGGCAGATTTCTTGTACGGCCGATTCCAGTCGTTACCGAGTTCGCGCATGGCGAACAGCACCCGACGGTGAACCGGCTTCAGGCCATCGCGCACATCAGGCAGCGCCCGCCCCACGATCACGCTCATCGCGTAATCGAGGTAGGACTGGCGCATTTCATCTTCGAGATAGACCGGGAGGATTTCCTTCGCGACGTTCGCCATCAGCGCTCTCTACATCCAACTGAACACAGACACTCCCTCCCGAGCGGGTCGAGACCGACCCGGACAGGAAACAGTGAGACGGCGAGGCGCCGCTTCTCTGGTCAATACTACCACAGCGAGCGGCAGCATCGGGCAGTGCGCCGGGCGTCACCGGTTATGCGGGACGTGCTCGGGCGACTCGGGCCGGTTTGAGGATGGGGCAGCGCGGGCACGGGCCCGCTGCTGCACCGCTGAGCGCACCGGCCGACACAGACAGCCTAGTCGGCTGCCGCCCGGACCGCACGAGACACCACCACCGGCTCGACCGGGACGTCCTGATGCATGCCGCGATTGCCCGTCTGCACGGCGGCAATGCGGTCGATCACATCGAGCCCATCGACGACATTTGCGAACACGGCGTAGCCGAAATCACGGCTGCCATGGTCGAGAAATGCGTTATCGGCAAGGTTGATGAAGAATTGTGACGTCGCGCTGTCGACCTGCTGGGTGCGCGCCATCGACAGCGAGCCACGCAGGTTGAGCAGCCCGTTGTCGGCTTCGTTCTTGATCGGGTCACGCGTCGGCTTCTGCCGCATGTCCTCGGTAAAGCCACCACCCTGGATGACGAAACCGGGGATGACCCGGTGAAAGATGGTGCCGTCGAAAAATCCGTCATCGACATACTGCAGGAAATTGGCAACCGTGATCGGCGCCTTGTCAGGATACAACTCGATGGTGACTTCGCCGTGACTGGTCTCCATGACGACCATGGGACGTTCTCCCGTTGATTGTGCCTGCACCGGCATGCCGGCCAGGATCAGTGACACGCAGAACAGCAGCAGGGTCGTGACGACCGGCAACCACGCTCCGCCCGTGCGCAGGCCGCGCGGTGCGGCCCGTTGCTCAAGGGCACGCCGCCACGACGGCACGCCACGCTGGACTGGACTGACTGTTGAATCGACCGCAGAAACAGTTGACATCTGAAACGCCTCGGCAAGGTTCATGACTGCAGCAGACGCGCGATCGACGCGGCGTCAGGATGTTCGACCACACCGCGCTCGGTGACCAGCACATCGACCAGCGACGCCGGTGTGACATCGAAGACCGGGTTCCAGGCATCGGCGCCGGCTGCGGCAACCTGCGCCCCGGCAAATTGCAGCACCTCATCGGCGCCGCGTTCCTCGATGGTGATCGCCGCCCCGTCGGGCAGCGCCGGATCGAGCGTCGACACCGGCGCCACGACCATGATGCGGGCGCCATGATACCGCGCCTGCACCGCCAGACCATAGGTACCGACCTTGTTGGCAACATCGCCGTTGGCAGCGACCCGGTCGGCGCCAACGATGACCCAGTCGATGCCGCGCCGCTGCATGAGCGTGGCAGCGGTGCCGTCGGTGATCAGCGTCACCGGGATGCCATCACGCAGCAGCTCCCACGCGGTGAGCCGCGCGCCCTGCAACCAGGGCCGGGTTTCGGTGGCATGCACGCTGGCAAGCCGCCCCGACGACCAGGCAGCACGGATGACGCCGAGCGCGGTCCCGATACCCGCGGTGGCGAGCGAGCCGGTGTTGCAGTGGGTGAGCACCCGCGACCCGGCGGCGAGCCAGGCAGCGCCCTGCTCGGCCATCGCCTGATTCGCTTGCAGGTCCTCGCCATGAATGGCAGTGGCCTCGGCGAGTGCGGCATCGCGACCAGCGGCGCAGGCCGCCGCCATGCGATCAAGCGCCCAGGCCAGGTTGACGGCGGTCGGCCGCGCGGCGCGCAGCCGTGCCAGCGCGGCGTCACGCGCGACCGGCGCACTGTCGCAGGCGAGCACTGCGCCGTAGGCAGCGGCAACGCCGATGGCCGGTGCGCCACGCACCACCATGGTGGCGATGGCCTCGGCCACGGCGTCGGCATCATCGCAAACGACCCAGCGTTCGCTGGCAGGCAACAGCCGCTGATCGAGCAGATGCAGACGGACACCGTCCCAGCGGAGCGGCCCCCAGACAGTGTCGGCCAACGCGTTGCGTGTCATGGCGTGCCCCCGAAGACAAAGCCTGTCATTGTGCCCGAGCGATGACATAAACTCCACGATCGATGACACCTCCGGCAGCCAGAGGAGCCAGACCATGCCCAGTTCGCGCGCCGACCAGACGCAGCCCGCGCATCATACCGAGCCACGGCCAACGGTCGCGCTCGGCGGCGAACCGATTGATCTGTTGATCACCGCGCCATGGATCGTGCCGATCGAACCCGAGGGCGTCGTGCTCGAAAGGCATGCTTTGGCGGTGCGCGACGGTTTGATCGTCGACCTGCTCCCCGCGGCAGACGCGCGCCAGCGTTACGTCGCAAGCCAGATCGTCGACCGGCCCGGCCACGTCTTGCTGCCCGGACTGGTCAATGCACACACGCATGCGGCGATGAATCTGCTGCGCGGCCTGGCCGACGATCTGCCGCTGATGACCTGGCTGCAGGAGCATATCTGGCCGGCCGAACAGGCCAACGTCAGCGCCACCTTTGTCGAGGATGGGGTCATGGCAGCGTGTGCCGAAATGCTCGCCGGCGGCATCACCACGTTCAACGATATGTACTTCTTTCCCGAGGTGGCGGCGCGCGTCGTCGACCAGACCGGGATGCGGCTGGTCGCCGGCATGATCCTGATCGACCACCCGAGCCCGTACGCCACGCATGCCGACGACTACCTCGCCAAGGGACTGGCGCTGCACGATGCCTGGCGCGAGCACCCACGCATCAGCACGGCATTTGCCCCGCATGCGCCGTACACGGTCAATGGCGACATGCTGAAGCGGGTGGCAACGCTGGCCGCCGAACTCGATCTCGGTGTGCAGATTCATCTGCACGAGACCGCCGACGAGGTCGCGCAGAGCCTGCGCGAGACTGGCCTGCGGCCACTGCAACGGCTCGATCAAGCCGGGCTGCTCGGCCCGGGGTTGATGGCGGTGCACATGACGCAGCTCAGCGATGACGATATCGCGCGCGCCGCGTCGAGCGGGCTCAGCGTGATTCACTGTCCGGAGTCGAATCTCAAGCTCGCCAGCGGGTTCTGCCCGGTGCAGCGACTGCTTGACGCCGGCGTCCCGCTGGCGATCGGCACCGATGGCGCCGCGAGCAACAACGACCTCGATCTGTTCGGCGAAATGCGTACCGCGGCGCTGATCGGCAAGTGCGTTGCCGGCGACGCGGCGGCACTCCCCGCCGAGCAGGTGCTGCACATGGCGACGCTGGGCGGCGCTCGTGCGCTCGGGCTCGATGCGCACATCGGCTCGCTGCGCCCTGGCAAGGCGGCCGATCTGATCGCGGTCGACCTGTCCGGGCTGGCGGCGCAGCCGGTCTACCACCCGATCTCGCATCTGGTCTACGCCACCGGCCGCCATCAGGTGTCTGACACCTGGGTGGCCGGACGGCGGCTGCTTGCCGACGGCACACTGACCACGCTTGATCGTGCGCTGATCCGCACCCGGCTGGCCGAGTGGGCGCAGCGCCTGCAACCCGATGCCGGACCGCTCTGACCGTTTCGGCACCGCGCCGCTTGCGGTATCCTTGTTCGCAGTCAATGACGATGGATACCAAGCATGACCGAGCAAAGCGCAACATCGCGCAACGACGATGCGCGGAATCACCCGCCGCCAGGTCGCGCCGGCGGTGATCAGCGCGCGCAGCAGCACGGAATGGATCACAACGTCGACCCGGCGGAGCTTGCCAAGTTCGAGGCGGCCGCGTCGCGCTGGTGGGACCCCTCGAGCGAGTTCGGCGCATTGCACGCAATCAACCCGCTGCGGCTCGGTTTCATCGAGCGGCAGTGCATGCTCGCCGGCTCGCGCGTCGTCGATGTCGGGTGTGGCGGCGGGCTGCTCAGCGAAGCGATGGCGAGTGCAGGCGCCGATGTGCTCGGGATCGACCTCGGCAAGGGGCCGTTGCAGGTGGCGCGGCTGCATGCGCTCGAAACCGGCGTACCGGTCCGCTACGAGCGCCGCTCCGCAGAGTCGCTGGCCGAGGCGCATCCTGCTGCGTTCGACCTGGTTACCTGCATGGAGATGCTCGAACACGTTCCCGAGCCGGCGTCGGTGATCGAGGCCTGCGGCCGGTTGGTGCGGCCTGGCGGGGTCGTGGTGTTCTCGACGATCAACCGCAACGTCAAATCGTGGCTGCAGGCGATCGTCGCCGCCGAGTATGTGCTTGAGCTGGTGCCGAAAGGGACGCATGACCACGCGAGCTTCATCCGGCCATCGGAAATGGCGCGCTGGGCGCGGCAGGCAGGGCTGCAGGTGCGCGAGTTCGAAGGCATGAGCTACGACCCGATCAGCAAGCGCTACTTTCTCACCCGGTCAATCGATGTCAACTACCTGGCGGCGTTCGTCAGGCCCGGCGGGGCATTGGCATGACGGCAGGCCCGATTCGCGCCGTCCTGCTCGACCTTGACGGAACACTGCTCGACACCGCGCCCGATCTGATCGAAACCACGCAAGTGCTGCTCGCTCGCCATGGCCGTCCGGCCATTCACCCCGGCCATCTGCAGCCTGTGGTCTCGCACGGTAGCGCCGCGATCCTGTCGCGTGCGTTCAATCTCCAGACCAACGATCCGCTGCTCGAGACGCTGCGCGAGGAGTTTCTGCAGGTGTATCGCTCGCGGGTCAGCCGCAGCACGCGGCCGTTTGCCGGCGTACCCGAATTGCTCGCCGACCTCGAGCAGATGGGCCTGCCGTGGGGAGTCGTGACCAACAAGCCGACGTGGCTGACGCTGCCACTGCTCGACGATCTTGGCCTGCGCGAACGCTGCGCCTGCGTGGTCTGCGGGGATACCGTGCCGGGCCGCAAGAAACCGCACCCGGATCCGGTGCAGCACGCCTGTCAGCTGCTCGGGATTGCGCCGCACGAGGCGGTGCTGGTCGGTGACGCGCGCCGCGATGTGACCGCCGCGCAGGACGCCGGCAGCCGCAGTGTGGTGGCGCTGTTCGGTTATCTCTGCGCCGAGGATCAACCCGGCCGCTGGGGGGCGGATGCCTGCATCGCCCATCCGTTGCTGCTGCTCGACTGGTTACGCGGGCTGGCGCGGGTCGAACCGTATCGACGCGCCGAACCGGTTCTCGGCTGAGCGGAGGCGGGCGCATGCGCGGCACGCTCGACGCCTCCACCATGGCGTATTGCCGGGACAAGGCCGCCCCGCCCGGCTCTGATGTTCATTATGCGCTGTTGATGGCCGAGCATCGCCAACGTGGCCCGCTGCTCGCGGTGTGGGCGTTGTGGGTCGAGCTGAGCGATGTGCCGATCACCGTCAGCGACGCCACCGTGGCAGAGCGCAAGCTGCAGTGGTGGCGCGAGGAACTGCAACGCGCCGCTGACGGCGGCGGTGATCATCCGGTCAGTCAGCTGTTGGTAGCGACCAATCTGCTCGACCAGCGCCGCCACGCCGATACCCGCGAACTGCTCGACGGCATCGAAGAAGAGCTGCTCTACCACGCGTATCCCGACGAGGCGGCGCTGCTCGCGCATGCCCACCGCAGCGGCGCGCCGCTCGGCCGGCTGTTGGCACGCGCCAGCGCGGCTGACAGCGCCGCTGCCGACTCCCTGCACCACTTCGGCATCGCGTTTCGACTGCAGCAACTGTTGTTGCGGGCACGCGCCAGCATCACCTGCGGGCGCTGCCATCTGCCAGAAGACGCGTTACGGGCAGCCGGTATCGACCGTGACGCACTGCATGCCGAGCGGACCAGCGCTGCGCTTGCGGTGGTGTTTGATAACGCCGCGCAACGGATCGAGACGCTGTACGCGCAGGCTGACGCCAGTCTGCCCGCCGCGCACTGGCGCACACTGCGATCCTGCCGGGCGCTCGCCGCACTGCAGCGTGCGCTGCTCGACGAGCTGCGCCGCAGCGGCTTCCCGCTGCTTGAACAACGCACCGAACTGACCCCACTGCGCCGGCTGTGGATTGCCTGGCGCGCTGCGCGTGCGCAACCCCGATCATCCTGAAGGAGACTCCCGATGAACAACCCGACCACCGCGCCACACCCCGGCGCGCGCCACAGCCTGCCGCGCCCCGACCCTGCTGCCGTCGCGACGCTACCGCGTCTCGACAACCGGTTGATTGCCATTACCGGCGCGGCGTCAGGGCTGGGACGGGCTGCCGCCAGTGCGCTGGCTGCGGCTGGTGCGACAACCATCCTCGTCGATCGCAATCTGAAAGGACTGGAGTCGCTGCACGACGCCATCGTCGACGCCGGGCATCCGCAGCCGGTCTTGCATGCCATGCACTTCGAAGGAGCAACGATCAACGATTACATCGAATTTGCCACGGCGATCGACGGCGAATTCCACCGGCTCGACGGCCTGCTGCATTGCGCGGCGAGCCTCGGCGAGCTGTCGCCGCTGACGCAGTACGACGCTGACCTGTGGGGACGCGCGCTGCACGTCAATCTGAATGCACCGTTCATACTCAATCAGGTACTGCTGCCACTGCTCGACCGCTCCGATGCCGGCCGGGTGGTGTTTGTCACCGATGCCCTCGGCGCACAGCCACGCGCGTTCTGGGGCGCTTACGCGGTGTCGAAGGCAGCACTCGATGCCATGATGGTGATGCTGAGCCAGGAGCTCGGCGACAACGCCCGGGTCCGCGTGCTGGGTCTCGATCCCGGCGTGATGGACACCCCGCTGCGCCGGCGCGCGTTCCCTGCCGAGGCGGCCGGCACGCATCCGGCGCCCGACCAGGTTGCGCCGGTGTTCGTGTCGCTGTTCGGTCCGTCAGGGCACGATCTGCACGGCCAGATCGTCTGCTTCGACGACTGAGACCGGCGATCAGCGCGGTGGCGATTTGCCCCGGGTCGGTGGCCGCCGATCGCGACGCGCACCACTGCCGGGCCGATCGTCGCGTGATCGGGTCGGCCGTGTTGGCCGGGTCGGCGGCGTCAGCCCGACAAGCCGGTACAGTGCCTCGGTACCGGCCGGGTCGAGCTGCTGCCAGCGCCCGCGTGGCAAATCGGTCGGCAGCCGCACCGGCCCGTAGCGAACGCGGATCAGCCGGCTGACCTTGACCCCCAGCGCTTCCCACAGCCGGCGCACTTCGCGCCGTCGCCCTTCGCGCAGCACCACGTGATACCACTGATTGCCGCCCTCACCGCCGCCTGGCGTGACGGCGTCGAAACGCGCCATGCCGTCGTCGAGCATGACCCCGGTGCGCAACCGCTGCAGCATGGCATCATCAACCTCGCCGAACACCCGCACCGCATACTCGCGTTCAACTTCATGCGCCGGGTGCATCAAGCGGTTGGCAAGTTCGCCGTCCGTCGTGAACAGCAGCAGGCCGAGCGTGTTCAGATCGAGCCGCCCGACGCTGATCCAGCGGCCACCGCGCACCCGCGGCAAGGCGTCGAACACCGTCGGGCGGCCCTCGGGATCGCTGGCGGTGCTCATCTCGCCGACCGGTTTGTGATAGATCAGCACGCGTGGCGACGCCTCCTGCAGGCGCTCGCCGCTGATCAGTCGGCCATCGACCTTGATGCGCTCGGCACCGGTCACACGGGCACCGAGCATCGCCGGTTCGCCGTTGACCAGCACCCGGCCGGCACGGATCCGCTCCTCGATCTGGCGGCGGGAACCCAGCCCGGCTCTTGCCAGCACTTTCTGCAGCTTTTCGCCGGCCGGGGGCTCGGCATCGTTGGCCGATGGGGTCTGTGTCGTGTCGTCACGTCGGGTCATGGGTCAGCATCCTGATCGAGGTCCGGCAAGGGGGGCAGTTCGGACAGCGACTGCAGGGTGAAGTCGTCGAGGAACTGTCGGGTGGTCGCAAACAGTGCGGGACGCCCGGGCGCCTCGCGATGACCGACGCTACGAATCCAGCCACGCTCGTGGAGCGTCCGCATGATCGAGGTGCTGAGCGCCACGCCGCGAATTTCCTCGATCTCGCCGCGCGTCACCGGCTGGCGATAGGCAATGATCGCGAGCGTCTCGAGCAGCGCGCGCGAATACCGTCCGGGACGCTCATCCCAGAGACGCGCGACCTGCGCCGCCTGACGGTCAGCCACCTGAAAGCGCCAGCCACCGGCAACCTGCACCAGCACGACACCGCGATCGACGTAGTGCTGCTGCAGCCGGTCAAGCGCCTTCTCGACCATGGCAGCGCTCACCGATTCATCGCAGAGCCGGAGCAGCCGGTCGACCGGCAGCGGTTCGCCGGCGGCGAACAGTGCTGCTTCTACCAACCGCTCGATCGCATCGACAGACGCCGACTCGCTGACCGTATCGGCGTCGGCAAGCAAGCCGTGCTCATCCGCCGGCGAACTCATGCGTCGGCCTCGATTGGCGCAATCGCATCGCTAGCGTCCGGAGCATCTGCCAGGCGCAGGTGAATCACCCCGAAGACGTCGGCCTGCACCAGCTCGATCAGCCCGGCCTTCAACAATTCCAGCGTCGCGAGAAAGCAGACCACCACACCAGCCGGCCCTTCCTCGACGCGCAGTGCGGTGTGAAACTCGACGAATCCGCCGCTCTCCAGCCGCTCGAGCAGCAGGCTCATGCGCTCACGCACCGACAAGGCCTCGCGCTGGACCTGGTGCTGCGTATACAGCTGCGCGCGCTGCAACGCCTCGGCAAACGCGCCGAGCAGGTCGGCAAGCGTCACCTGCGGACGGGGACGCTCCGGCGCCGCCTGCGGCGGTAGCGTCGCGTGGACGGCGTAGGTGTCGCGCTCCATCCGCGGCAGACCGTCGAGCGCATCGGCAGCGGCGCGGAAGCGTTCGTACTCCTGCAGCCGGCGCACGAGCTCGGCGCGCGGATCTTCCTCGTCGTCATCGGCGGCGGCAGCCGGGCGTGGTAACAGCATACGCGACTTGATCTCGGCCAGCAGTGCCGCCATCAACAGGTACTCGGCAGCCAGTTCGAGGCGCAGCCCGGCCATCATCTCGACATACTGGATGTACTGCTCGGTGATCGTCGCAATGGGGATGTCGAGGATGTCGAGGTTCTGGCGTCGGATCAGGTAGAGCAACAGATCGAGCGGCCCCTGGAACGTCTCGAGCAGCACCTCGAGCGCGTCGGGGGGAATATAGAGATCGTCAGGCAGCGCGTCGAGACGCTCACCGCGGACGACGGCGAGCACCGGGCTTGCTGCGTCGGCGTCCGGATCAGCGGTAGTCGATGCCCATGACACGGCGCACATCCTCCAGCGTTTCCTGCGCCGTCTCGCGGGCCGCCTCGACACCCTCGGCGACGATGCGACGAACGCCGTCGCGATCGGCCTCGAGTTCGAGCGCGCGCGCGCGGATCGGCTGCAACTCCTGCTGAACCGCCTCGATCACCGGCGCCTTGCAGTCCAGACAACCGATCGCTGCCGAACGGCAGCCGGTGTCGACCCAGTCACGCGTTGCCTGATCGGAGTAGACGCGGTGGAAATCGAACACCGGGCATTTATCCGGATCGCCGGGGTCGGTCCGCCGCACCCGCGCCGGATCGGTCGGCATGGTGCGGATCTTGCGAGCAATCTCGTCCGGCTCTTCGCGCAGCGCGATGGCATTGCCGTACGACTTCGACATCTTGCGGCCATCGAGGCCGGGCATGCGCGCTGCCGGCGTGAGCATCGCCTGCGGCTCGGGGAGTACCGCCACGCTGGAGCCGTCAAGCCAGCCGAGCAGCCGCTCACGGTCGGCAAGCGTCAGATTCTGCTGCTCACGCACCAGCTCCCGCGCGACATCGAGCGCTTCGCCGTCACCCGACTCCTGATAGCGCCGACGCAGCGACAGATACAGCTTGTGGTTTTTCTTGCCGAGCTTGCGCGCCGCGGCGAGCGCATTGGCTTCGAAATCGGGTTCGCGACCGAACAGGTGGTTGAAGCGCCGCGCGACCTCGCGCGTCAGCTCGACATGCGCGACCTGATCCTCGCCCACCGGCACATGGCTGGCACGGTAGATGAGGATATCGGCCGACTGCAGCAGCGGATAGCCGAGGAATCCGTAGGTGGCCAGATCGCGATCACGCAGCTGTTCCTGCTGATCCTTGAACGTCGGCACGCGCTCGAGCCAGCCGAGCGGCGTGATCATCGACAGCAACAGGTGCAGTTCGGCGTGCTCGGGGACTTGCGACTGGATGAACAGCCGTGAGAGCGCCGGATCGACGCCGCAGGCCATCCAGTCGATGACCAGGCTCCAGACGTTCTCGCTGATCGTTTCGCGGGTTTCGTAGTGCGTCGTCAACGCATGCCAGTCGGCGACGAAGAAGTAACAATCATGCGTCTGCTGCAGCTGCGCCCAATTATGCAGGACGCCATGGTAATGCCCCAGATGGAGACTGCCGGTGGGCCGCATCCCCGACAACACCCGCCCACGCCGCGTACCGATTTCAGTCACCAGGAATTCTCCTTGCCTGTCGAGCGGCGATCATAACCGAGACGGGCGCGGCCACCCAAGCCCGGTCTTACTCCGCGAAGGCGCTTGCATCGCCCTTGCCCTGGCGAAGCACCACCGGCAGTTCGCCGTGCAGGTCGATCACCGTCGACGGTTCGACATCACACGGACCGGCGGCAATGACCAGATCGACCTGCGAACCGATGCCGTCGACGATATCGGCAGGCTCGGTCCAGGGAATATCCTGATCAGGCATCAGCAGCGTGGTGGTCATCAACGGCTCACCGAGCGCGGCGAGCAGCGCCGCAGCGACCGGATGTTCGGGCACGCGAATACCGATGGTTCGCCGCTTCGGATGCTGCAGGCGCCGCGGCACTTCGCCGGTCGCCTTCAGCACGAAGGTGAACGGGCCCGGGGTGTGCGCCTTCAGCAAGCGATATGCCGCATTCTCGACCCGCGCATACGTGCCGATCTCGGAGAGGTCGCGGCACGCCAGCGTGAAGTTGTGCTTGTCGCCGAGGCGCCGCAGCTGGCGGATACGGTCCAGCGCGGACTTTTCGCCAATCGCGCAGCCGAGCGCGAAGCAGGAGTCGGTCGGGTAGACAATCACGCCGCCCTGCTGGATGATCTTGACTGCCTGCTGGATCAGTCGTGGCTGCGGATTGTCCGGATGCATCTCGAAATACTGAGCCATTGTGCCTCCCGATTGCCCGCAGCAAGGATGAACCGACCCGACGTCGACGCGACGTCAGCGCAACGTCGATTCGACACCAACGACCATCGCTGCAGGTGATGACTGTGCCGGCGGTAGGCACAGTCTGATACGACCAGTCTGCCACAGGAGCGCTCGATACAACATGTTCTACGCTATCATTGCCGAAGACGTCGCTGACAGCCTCGAGCGGCGCAAAGCCGCCCGCCCCGCCCATCTGGCCCGCATCGAAGCGCTGGTCAGCGAAGGCCGACTGCTGATCGCCGGCCCGCACCCGGCGGTCGATGCCGAAGATCCGGGCCCTGCCGGCTTCACCGGCAGTCTGGTGGTCGCCGAGTTCGACTCGCTCGACGCTGCGCGCGCCTGGGCCGATGCCGATCCGTATCAGGCCGCCGGTGTCTACGCTCAGGTCACTGTCAAACCGTTCAGAAAGGTGCTGCCATGAACCAGGACCGTATCCGCCTGATCGAGGAACGCATTCGTGACCATTTCCCGGTCGATCACCTCGAGGTGATCGACGAAAGCCATCTGCACGTCGGCCACGCCGGCGCCGCCGACGGCCGCGGCCACTTCAAGGTCGTCGTCATCAGCGACGCGTTCAGCAGCCGCTCACCGCTGCAACGCCACCGCCTGATCTACGATGCGCTCGGCGACGCCATGGAGACCGACATCCACGCGCTGTCGATCCATGCGCTGTCACCGGCTGAGGATGCTGCTGATCGGGAATGATGAGTCAGCAATCAGTGAAGGTTGTCGAGACAGGCATTGCTTGCCAAACGTGATTGGTCAGAGTATTGCTTGATTGACATCGAACTGATGGGAGGTCGCCTCATTGCGAGCGCCACCTCCCAAACTGGCACTAACAGAAAATAGTTTATTATATATCAGTAATTTTTTTGGCAACAATAAAAAACCCCACCCCAGCCAGAATTGCAGTCAAAGCACCAATCAATGCAGCAATTCCAATATCTCCAAACATATTCAAACCCATGACAACGCCCAGAACACCCAAAACCAACAAAAGAACAGCAATGACTTTCATTTACATCACCCTTTATCATTTAATCTGATAAAAATCGACCATGAAACGAACACCAACATCTGCAAATACATCATCAATCACTGATCACCCGGTGCAAACCAATAGCCACGCTCATAAATAAATGGGTGATTGATCAAGTCATCAATTCCAATATAATATCGACTGAATGCATTTCTCTTATCAGGGACCAGATCAATGTTTTGCGTGTCCAAGAAAGCCCTCCATACTAACTCGGTGCAATAAACCCGACCATCTTTACCCAATTCAAAACCTCGATTAAAACCATATCCTGATTTCACATAATAAAGACTTCGAGAAACGATTGCCTCGCGCACCTCATCATCGACA
>LFIK01000317.1_pt1 | contig 35762 bp, 34 predicted proteins | sample 643401 | NCBI WGS metagenome assembly LFIK01 (sample SAMN03777447, study PRJNA286221) | soda lake metagenome | biome: soda lake; feature: Kulunda steppe; material: water; isolation source: sample T5-Br brine of Lake Tanatar-5 | place: Russia: Kulunda steppe | collected 2010-07
AGGCTCATGCCGCCGCCCCGGCCACGATCAGACCGTCGCGCAGCTCGATCCGCCGGGCCGCCCGTTCCGCGACCTCGTCCTCGTGGGTGATCACCACCAGCGCGGTCCCGCGATCGCGGTGCAGCTCCTCGAGCAGCGACATGATCTCCTCACCCGTGCGGGTGTCGAGGTTGCCCGTCGGCTCGTCGGCGAGCAGCAGCGCCGGCTCGGTGACCAGCGCCCGGGCGATCGCGACCCGCTGCTGCTGCCCGCCGGACAGCTCACCGGGGCGGTGGGTGATGCGGTCGGCGAGGCCGACCTGCTCGAGGGCGACCCGGGCGCGTTCCCGTCGCGCCTTCGGTGACCCGGGCCGGTAGACCAGGGGCAGGATGACGTTGTCCAGCGCGGTGAGGCGCGGCAGGAGCTGGAAGGACTGGAACACGAACCCGATGTCGGCGTTGCGCAGCTGCGCGAGCTCCGTATCGTCCATCTCACGGACGTCGCGTCCGTGGTAGCGGACGTGGCCGCTGGTCGGACGGTCCAGCGCACCGAGGAGGTTCAGCAGCGTGGACTTCCCGGACCCGGAGGAGCCGACGATGGCGACGTGCTCGCCACGGTCCACCGCGAAGCTCACACCCCGCAGCGCGTGCACCTCGTTGTCCTTGCCGAGGGTGTAGACGCGGGTGACCTCCTCAGCGGTCAGCAGCGGCGAACCGCCGGAGGGGCCACCCGGCTCGACGCCCGGACCGACGCTCCCATCACGCGCGCTCATCGCGCCACCGGGAACGCCGCCGACAGGTCCTCATCGGGTTCGGTCTCGATCTCCTGACCGTCCTCGAGCAGCTCGACCCCGGTGGTCACCACGGTGTCACCACGCTCCAGCGCCCCGCGGACCGCCGCGACGCCGTCACCGAGCGCCAGCACCTCCACCTCGACACGCTCGGCGCGGCCGTCACGCACCACGTGGACCACCTCGTCGCCACCACGCCGCAGCAGCGCGGAGCTCGGCACGACCAGCTCGTCCTGCACCGCGCGCACCTCGATCTCCACCGACGAGGTCAACCCGATCCGCAGTTCCACGTCGTCGGGCACCTCCTCGATCCGGACGGTGACGGGGTACTGGGCGCCGCCGGTGCCGGCCTGGCGCGGTTCGATCCCGACCCGTTCCACCACCCCGCGCAGCTCCGCGGCAGGGAAGGCGTCGACCAGCACCACGACCTCCTGGCCGGGCTCCACCTCGATGATGTCGAGCTCATCCACCTCGGCACGGACGCGGAACACCTCGAGGTCGAAGATGGTCAGGACCGGCTGACCGGCCCCCACGCTCGCGCCCACGGCGGGGGGGCCGTCGGTGGTGTCGCCACCCACGCCGTCAGCGCCACCGAGGGCCCCAGCGCCCCCGAGCCCCGGGCCAGCGTCACCACCGAGCCCGTCGGCCAGGCCACCGAGGTCACCGACATCACCGAGCTCACCCGCGAGACCCTCCAGGTCACCGAGCCCCGCGAGCCCCTCGAGCGCCTCGAGCCCGCCGAGGTCGCCACCACCGGTGTCACGCGCCAGCTCCACCACACCGCCGGCCGGGGCGACGACCGCGAGGTCCTCGATGCGCTCGCGCACGGCCTCGACCGCGACCTCGGCCTGCTCGCGTTGCGCCTCGACAGCGGCGTCCTGGGCCTCCGCGGCGCCCTCGGTCTGGGCGGAGAGCGAGGCGGCGACCTCGTCCAGCTGCGCGGTGGCGGCGCGGTACTCCCCCTGCGCGGTGTGGAGCCGGGCCTGGGCGCTGGCCAGGGAGGCCTCGAGCTCGCTGGTGTCGACCGACACCAGGGTCGTGTCCGCCGCCGGTGCGGCGATGGTCTCCGGGTCGACCCCGAGCTCCTCGGGCAGGGCCCCGCCGAGGGTGTCGCGCAGCTCACGCAGGGCCGCGACGGTGGCGCGGCCGCTGTCCTCGGTGGCGGCGACCACCGCGGTGATGGTCGCCTCCAGCGCCCCGACCTGGTCCTCGAGGGTGCCGAGCAGCGCCGGGACGACGGCGTCGAGCTGCGCCTGGAGGGAGGTCACCACCGGGGCGAGATCGACGCTGCCGAGGCCATCGGCGCTCCCGGCCAGCATCCCGACGGTCTCCACCGCCGCCTCCGCCTGCTCGAGCTGCTGTTCCAGGGACTCCGACCGCACGGTGAACAGGGGGTCGCCGGCCTCGACCCGGTCGCCGTCCGCGACCTCGAGGACCTCGATCTCGCCACCGGAGGGGGCGGTGACGGTGGTGCGGCCGGCCGGCTCCAGCACCCCGGCCGCGGCAACGGTCTGGACGGCCTCACCCTCGGTCACCTCGGCGGTACCGAAGACCGGCTCATCCTCACCGGTGCAGGCAGCGAGCACGAGGGCGGCGAGGGCCAGCACGGCGATGGAGGCCGAAGCCCGGGGTCGGCGCACGGGGAACTCCTGATCGAGGACGCGAGGTGGCGGCAGGTGCAGCCGCTCGGTGGGTGGGACAGGCAGGATGCCTGCACCGGGAAGGTTCGTGCCCCAGGGTGCCCTGTGTCGGTCGCACCGTTGACCAGCCGCGGACAGCGCGACGGGCGCGCGGTGCAGCTCTACCGGCTCACTCCCCCCGCGCGAGCTCCTGGCTGCGCAGCTTCGCCGCCTCGATGGCGTCGAGGAAGGCCGCCCGCACCTTCGCCGACTCGAGGGTGCGGATCGCGGCGATCGTGGTCCCGCCCGGTGAGGTCACCATCTCCCGGAGCTCCACGGGGTGGCGACCGCTGTCGCGCAGCATCGTCGCCGAGCCCACCATCGTCTGGATGATCAGCTGCGTCGACACGTCCCGCGGGAGCCCGAGCAGGATCCCGGCGTCGATCATCGCCTCGGCCAGCAGGAAGAAGTAGGCGGGTCCGGAACCGGACAGCGCGGTGACGGCGTCGAGGTACTCCTCGTCCATCCTGATGACCGCACCGACGTGGGAGAGGATCTCCTCGGCGAGGTCGAGATCACGCGCCTCGGCGTGGGTTCCACCGCTGAGCACCGACATCGCCTCATCGACCTGGACCGGCGTGTTGGTCATCACCCGCACCACCGGCACCTCACCCTCGATGGCGTCCTGGATGGTCGAGGTGGTGATCCCGGCGGCCACGGAGATGACGGTCTGGTCGGGGTTGAACGCGTCGGTCATCTCCGTCAGGGTCCGCACCAGCACCTGGGGCTTGAGGGCGACGAGCACCACGTCGGCGGCGGTCACCGCGGCACGGTTGTCCGTGGTGGCCTCGACCCCGTACGCGGCGGTCAACTGGTCGCAGCGGGCCTCCACGGCGTCGGTGCACACCACCTGTCCCGGGTCGAGCCAGCTGGAGCCCAGCAGCCCGCGCAGCAACGCCTCCCCGATCCTGCCCGTTCCGATGATCGCGAGGCGACCGTCCATCCGCACGCTCCTGTCCTTGGGCGGGCCGAGCCTACTGCTGCCCGTGCGCTTCCTCCGGCGTCTCCCCCGGTCCCGGGACGGGCCCCGGGCCGCCCACCGGGTTGGGCGGGAGCCCGGCCTTGGCGCGCCAACGCTGTTCAGCGGCCAGGTAGGTCGCGAACCCCGCGCGCAGCACCTGGTTGAAGGTCTCGTCGCTGAGGACGAGGACCTGCCCGAGCAGCTCGTCGAGGGTCTCCGCGTCGATGGCCGCCAGCGGCAGGGACCCGGTCAGGATCAGGTCCCCCTCGTCGTCGAGGGCGAAGTGCACGGGGCCGGGCCGCTGGTTGCGCTGGAGCAGGATCCGGTACACCTCCTCGTGACCCTCGTCCGGCACCCCGGCGAACAGCGACGTGGCCGTCAGCCGGCGGTCCTTGAGGGTGAGCAGGAGCGGGATCGTGCGTTTCCACTCCCCCTCCAGCATCGTCATCCACCGGTTGTCGCCCACCTCGGTGACCGCGAGGCCGGCAGCCTCGAGGGTCTCGAGGAGCAGCGTGCGGACCTGTGTGCTCACGTCACGGCCTCCCGTTGCTCGCTGTGCTCGTCGATCAGCCCGGTCGCCACGCCGGCGGCGAGGTCGAGGGCGGCGACCGGGCTCAGTGCCCACCCCATGATCTGCTCCTCCTCCGCGGTCCGCGTGCCGAGCGCCTCCCGGGCCTCACCGAGCATCACCTCGATCTCCTGGCGTTCGTCGGGTGCCAGCGCCACATCGGCCAGCGACCGCAGGTTCTCGGACGCGCCGTACAGCCGGGCTGCCTCGGCGTGGGAACCGAGGGCTGACGCGGCAGCCGCCACCCCGCGCAGATCGCGTGCCAGGCCGATGAAGTCGTAGGCGCTGCGGGTCAGGGCCCGCGTCGCCTCGAGGTTCTCGAGGTGGAGCTGCAGCGACAGCACCCACCGGCGCTGCCGCCGGGCCACCCACGCGCGGCCGAGCCGGGCCAGGCAGGCGCTCCAGCGATCCTCCACCGCGAGGTGTTGCTGTTCGCTGCGGTGGAAGGCTGCAGCCGCTGCATCGAGGTCGCCGGCCGCGACGGCCAGGTGCCCGGCCACCTCGGCGAGCACCGCTGACACCCAGGTGTCGTCGCAGCCCGCGTGGCGGTGCCACAGCTCTGCGGCGCGGTCGGCGTGCGAGCGCTGTACGGCGCGGTCGGCATCTGGGGGCTGCGTGGGGCCGCTGGCACCCGGGGGCTGCGTGGGGCCGGTGGCCGTGGCCGGGCCCGTGTCCTGCTCGAGCTGCAGCAGCCGCGCCTCGCACAGCGCGAGGGCGCACGCATCGTCGCTGCGGCGTGCGAGGGCGGCGCCTCGCTCGAGGTGGTCGCGGGCGCGGGCGCGATCCCCGATGGCGCTCCAGAGGCGGCCGGCCGCGTAGGACAGCTCCAGGGCGTGCGGGGCCTGCTCCGCCGCTGATCCGGGGCCCGGTTCCGCGGCGTGCAGCGCGAGGACGCGTTCGAGCCAGTCGGCGCCCTCGCGGGCGTGGCCGAACTGCAGCCAGAACCACCACACCCCCGCGCACACCTGGGCCGCGAGATCCAGGCGGTCGTGTTGCAGCGACCACTCCAGCGCTGAGCGCAGGTCATCGTGCTCGTCGTGGAGGCGGTTCAGCCACCGGACCTGCTCGGCGCCCGTCAGCCGCTCCCCGGCACGGCCGGCGAGCTCGGCGTACCAGGTCGCGTGGCGCGCCCGCAGCGCGTGGGCTTCAGCAGGCTCCAGACGCTGCGCCGCGAAGGACCGGATCGACTGCAGCATGTCGTGGGACACCGGCCCGACCGCCCGCGGCACGGTGATGACGAGGCTGCGGTCCACCAGGTCCTCGAGCAGGCCCAGGACGGCGGTGCGGGGCAGGGACGCATCGGCGCACACCACCTCGATGGCCTCCAGGCTCGGGCCGCTGCGGAAGATCGTCAGGCGGCTGAGCAGCCGCTGGGCGGCCGGCTCCAGCAGCTCGAAGCTCCAGCCGATGGCCGCCTCCAGCGTGCGGTGCCGTGACGGACCACCGCGCCGCGAGGACCTGAGGACCTGGAAGCGGTCGTCGAGGCGTGCGGCCAACTCCTCGATCGACAGCACCCGTAGCCGTGCGGCCGCCAGCTCCAGCGCCAGGGGGATCCCGTCGAGCTCCCGGCAGATGGTCGCGAGCGCGGACGCATCCTCCTCGGTGGCCTGCAGGTCCGGCCTGGCGGCGCTCCCACGACGCAGCAGCAGCTGACCGGACTCGCTGGCCTCGACGCCTGCGAGGTCCGCATCCGCCGCGGGGACACCCAGCGACGGCACCCGCCACACCCGCTCGCCCTCCAGGTCGAGGGGTTGGCGGCTGGTCGTCAGCACGTGGAGCGCGGGGCAGCGCAGCAGCAGCTCGCGGACCACGACCGCGCACCCGTCGATCACGTGCTCGCAGTTGTCCAGCACCAGCAGGGCGTGACGCTGCTCGAGACGGGCGGTCAACGCGTCCGCCAGCGCCGCCTCCGGGACCTCGTCGACCCCGAGCTGCTGAGCGATCGCACCGGCCACGTGCTCCGGCTCGTCCCACGCCTGCAGGTCGACCCACCAGGCCCCATCGGGGTAGCTGTCCGCCACCCGGTGCGCCACCGCCAGGGCGAGCTGGGTCTTGCCGCACCCACCGGCCCCGGTCAGCGTGACCAGTCGGTGCGGGCCGAGCGCCGCCGCGATCGCCCGGCGCTGCTCGTCGCGGCCGATCAGCTCCACCAGGGGTGCGGGCAGGTTGCCGAGCACGGCGGCGGCGCCCGGCACCGGTGCCTGCGCCGTCACGCCCTGCACGGCGTCACCCGCCACCTGAGCCTGGGCCGTCGCACCGCGCACCGCGTCACCCCCACGGCTGCCCCGGGCACCCTCACCAGGTGCACGTAGCCCGGCGACGGGCGGGTCGAGGGCGGGGTCGTGGCCGAGGATGCGGTCGTGCAGGGCCGTCAGTGCCCGGCTCGGCTCCACCCCCAGCGCCTCCACCAGCTGGGCCCGGGCACGCCGGTAGGTGGCCAGCGCCTCCGCCTGGCGACCACTGCGGTACAGCGCCAGCATCAGCAGGGCGTGCAGGTGCTCGCGGACGGGATGACGCGCGACCAGCGCCTCGAGCTCGATGGCGACGTCCGCGTGCTCTCCCAGCTCCAGGGCCGCCTCGCACCGGGTCTCCAGCGCCGCGAGGCGCAGCTCCTCCAGACGACGTACCTCGGCACGGTTGGTGGCGGTGAGCTCGAGCCCCTCGCCGGCCTCACCCCGCCACAGCTCGAGCGCCTCGCGCAGTTGCCGGGCTGCGGGGCGTGCCCGACCGCGGGCCAGCTGCTCCCGCGCCGAGGTGACCCGCTCCTCGAAGACCCGTGCGTCGACGACCGTCTCCGGGGCGAGGCGGTAGCCGCTGGCCGCACGCAGCAGCACGGTGCTCGGGGCGTGCGCCACGCGCTCCGGTTCCAGGGTGCGACGCAGGCGAGACAGGTGGCTCTGCAGGCTCTCCACGGCCGTCGGCGGCGCCTGCTCGCCCCACACCTCGCGCACCAGCCGCTCGGCGGACACCGTGGCGCGGCCGGCCAGGGCGAGCGTGAGCAGGACCGTGGCCGGCCGCTGGCCGACGACACGGTGGCTGTGGCCGTCGGCGAGGACGACCTCGACCGGTCCGAGGACCCGGACCTCGACCACGCCAGCCTCCCCGGTCCTCCGCAGCGTTGCGTCCCGCCACCGTGCAGCACCCCTGCAAGGTACGCACAACCTCGGTCGGTGATGCTGCCGCCTGACCCACCCACGCGCAGCATCGCCCCGGTCCGGGTGACCTCCGACCGGAGCGCTGCGCTGTCCAGTTCGACGACCGCGGCCGCTGGGACAGCACCGCACCAGCCACCGCTCCAGGAGGTAGAGATGCTGCGCTGGTTCCTCCTCCGGGCAGCCGGCAACGAGACGCTCGCCGCATCCGCGCGCCGCAGTGCTGCGGTGGGGCACGTGGTGGAGCGCTTCGTGGCGGGCGAGGGTGCGACGTCGTGTCTGGCCGCCGCCGAGGCCCTCGCGGCCCGCGGTATGGACCTCACCCTCGACCGTGTGGGCGAGTTCGTCGGCTCGATGTCCCAGGCCACCGAGGCAGCCGAGGCCTACCTCGACCTGCTGGAGCGGATCGGCGCTCGTGGCCTGGAGGCCGGGATCTCGATCAAGCCGAGCCAGCTCGGGTTGCTGATCGACGAAGCGGGCGCGGCGGAACTCGTCGATCGTCTGGCCGCCGCAGCCGACGCCGCGGGGGTCCACATGACCATCGACATGGAGGACCACCCGACCGTCGAGGCGACCATCCGCCTCGTCGAGGGCGCCCAGACCGCCGGCCACGGCAACGTCGGCTGCGCGGTGCAGTCCTACCTCCACCGCACCCCGGCTGACCTGCGACGGCTCACCGCTGCGGGCGCGAGCCTGCGGCTGTGCAAGGGCGCCTACGCGGAACCGGCCTACGTCGCGCACCAGCGGAAGGTTGACGTCGACCGCGCCTACCTCGAGGATGCCCGCTACCTCCTCGCCCACGGGCACGAGCCCCGCTTCGCCACCCACGACCACCGGCTCGTCGGCGCCATCAAGCGCTCCGCCGCCCTGCTCGGGCGGGACCGGTCGACCTTCGAGTTCCAGATGCTGTACGGCGTCCGACCTGACATGCAGGAGGCGCTGATCGCCGAGGGCTACCGGCTACGCATCTACGTGCCCTTCGGCACGGAGTGGTACCCCTACTTCACGCGTCGGCTCGCGGAACGGCCCGCGAACCTCCTGTTCTTCGCGCGGGCCCTGCTGGACCGCGACACCACGGGAGCAACGCCCGCGTCGACCACCTGACGGACCACCCAGGGAGTGAACGATCATGAGCGACGGCAGCGTCCCCATCCCCACGCCGGTCAACGAACCGGTCCGCGGCTACGCACCCGGCAGCGACGAGCGCCGGTCCCTGGAAGCGGCTGTACGGGCCATGGCCGGAACCCGCGTCGAGGCACCGTGCGTGATCGGCGGTCAGTCGGTCACCACCGGTGCGACCTTCGTGCAGCGCGCACCCCACGACCACGGCCTCGAGCTCGCCGAGGTCCACGGCGCCACCCGTGCCGAGGTGGAGCGTGCCGTGGAGGCGGCCGAGGAGGCACGCCCGCAGTGGGCGGCGATGCCCTTCGAGCACCGCGCGGCCATCTTCCTGCGCGCCGCTGACCTGCTCGCCGGCCCGTGGCGCGATCGCATCAACGCCGCCACGATCCTCGGCCAGTCGAAGTCGGTGCAGCAGGCGGAGATTGACGCGGCCTGCGAACTGATCGACTTCCTGCGGTTCAACGTCGCCTACGCCCGGCAGCTGCAGGAGGAGCAGCCGCTGTCGGTGGAGGGCGAGTGGAACCGGGTGGAACTGCGGCCCCTCGACGGCTTCGTGCTGGCCATCACCCCCTTCAACTTCACCGCCATCGCCGGCAACCTGCCGACGGCACCCGCGATCATGGGCAACACGGTGGTGTGGAAGCCCTCGGAGAAGCAGGCCATCGCCGCGCACCACACCATGCGGCTGCTGGAGGCCGCGGGTCTGCCACCGGGGGTCATCAACCTGGTGCACGGTGACGGCGCCCTGGCCGCCGAGGTGGCCACCGCCGACCCGCGCTTCGGTGCCCTGCACTTCACCGGTTCCGAGCAGGTGCTCACCTCGCTGTGGCAGCGCATCGGCCAGCAGGTGGGCACCTACACCAGCTTCCCCCGCATCATCGGCGAGTCCGGGGGCAAGGACTTCGTGCTCGCGCACGCCAGTGCCGACGTCGACCGGCTGGTGGTCGGTCTCGGACGCGGCGCCTTCGAGTACCAGGGCCAGAAGTGCTCCGCAGCCTCACGGGCCTACCTGCCCCGCAGCCTCTGGCCGCAGGTCCGCGATCAGCTCGCGGACCTGGCGAGCTCGCTGACCATGGGCGACGTCGGCAGCGACCTGTCCCTCTACCTCGGTGCGGTGATCGACGGCACCGCGTTCCGCAAGCACGCGGATGCCATCGCACGGGCGCAGCAGGAGGGTGCCGAACTGCTGGTCGGCGGCGAGTGCGATGACCGGGACGGGTGGTTCGTCCCGCCGACGGTGCTGGTCACCGACGACCCGCGCGCCCACACCATGACCGAGGAGCTGTTCGGGCCGATCCTGACGGTGCACGTGTACGAGGACGACGCCTTCGACGACCTGCTCCCCGAGGTCGATCAGGCGACCCGCTACGCCCTGACCGGAGCGGTGTTCGCCGACGATCGCAGCGTGGTCGCGCGTGCCACCGAGGCGCTCAGGCACACCGCCGGGAACCTCTACATCAACGACAAGCCCACGGGCTCGGTCGTCGGACGGCAGCCCTTCGGCGGTGCACGCCGTTCCGGGACCAACGACAAGGCGGGCTCGGTGTTCAACCTGCAACGCTGGTGCTCGCCGCGGGCGATCAAGGAGACGTGGGCGGCCCCCACGGACTGGCGGTACCCGCACCAGGGCTGAGGCGCCTGCGCCGCCGCACGGCTCAGGCTGAGCGTTCGGCGAGCACCTCGCCGGCGCGCTCAGCCGGCCGCGAGCAGCTCGCCGCGGTGGCAGCCGGTGACGGCGCCGTGGGAGCCGTCGCGGGGGCTGCCACGCCTGCCGCATGGGTCACCGCCGAAGCCGTGGCTGCACCGGCGGCGGGGGCTGCGGAGGCGGCAGCGGTAGCTGCGACACCACCGGTCCGCGCGACCTCGTCCACCACCTCGGCGTAGACGTCGAGCAGGCGCGTCACCGTGCGGTCCCAGGACGCCGCCCGTGCCGCCGCGACCCCGGCTCGACTGGCGTTGGCAGCCCGGTCGGGATCGGCGAGCAGGGTCAGGGCCGCGGCCGCGTGATCGTCCGGGTCGTGTCCCGGCACCAGGATGCCACCACCACGGACCACGGCCTCGAGGCCGGGGACGTCGGCAGCGACCACCGGTGTCCCGCAGGCCTGTGCCTCCAGCGCCACCAACCCGAAGGTCTCGCTGCGTGAGGGTGCGAGCAACAGGTCGGCCGCGCGGTACCGCTCGGCGAGCAGGTGCTGGTCGACGGCGTCATCGATGCGCACCGCGTCGGCCACGCCCAGGTCGTCGGCCAGGGCCCGCAGCTGCTCGGGGCCCATCGTCGCGTGCCCGTTGCCGGAGGCACCACCGATGATCCGCAGCCGCGCGTCGGGCAGCGTGCGACGCACCGCGGCGAGGGTACGGATGGCGACATCGGGCCCCTTCAGCGGCTGCAGACGACCGACGAAGAGCAGTTCCGGGGCGGGGGCAGCCTGCGCACCCGGCACACCGTCCGACGCCACGGCATCCGGACCACCCGTCACCTGCCCGGGCGCGAACCGGTCCAGGTCCACACCCGCGGGCACGACGGTCAGGCGTGCTCCCGACAGCCCGTAGGTGCGGTGCAGCAGCCGTGCCTCGCCGCAGGTCAGCACCAGCACCCGGTCCGCGGAACGTGCCACCCGCTCCTCCGCCAGCAGGCGCAGTGGCGGTTCCGGGGTGTCGCCGGGCGCCAGCGTGGCGTTCTTGAGCACCCCGAGCGTGTGGAAGGTCTGCACCAGGGGCACGCCCCACCGGGGGGCGACGCGTCGTCCGACCCAGCCCGACAACCAGTAGTGGGCGTGGACGACGTCGTGGCTGCCGGCCGTCGGGTGCGCGCGCAGCGCCAACAGGAAGGCGCACAGGTGGTTGGCGACCTGCTCCTTGTCCACCGGGGCTGCAGGTCCCGCATCGAGGTGGTGGACGTCCACGCCCGGCGCCAGCGACACCGTCTCCGGGGTCTCAGGATCGCTGCGACGGGTGAAGATGTCGACGTGGACGCCCCTGGCCGCCATCCGGGTCGCGACCTCGCGGACGTAGACGTTGAGCCCGCCCCCGTCGCCGGTCCCGGGCCGGTCCAGCGGCGAGGTGTGCACGCTCAGCACCGCCACCCGACGCATCCGCGCGCCACCCGGCTCGGCGGCACCCGGCTCGGCGGCACCCGCCTCGGCGGCACCCGGCTCGGCGGCACCCGGCTCGGCGGCATCCCGCACCTCGGCACGCTGCACCCCGGCACCCTCCACCTCGACACCCACCCCGCTCACGCGTCGCCCCGCCGGACCACGAGCCGATCGAGGGGCCGGTCGGTGGCGCCGAAGCGGTACTTGTACGGCTCGTCGCCTCGCAGCAGGTCGAACACCTCGTAGCCCTCCTCCGACGCCGCACCGATCAGCAGGTTGATCATCACCATGCCCGGTGCCAGGGAGCCCAGGGAGGGGTCGAAGGCCGAGTTGTACAGCCCCCAGGTCCGGCCGTGGACCAGGGAGATGGTCGAGGCCGCCGGCAGCCCGCCCACGTGGAGCTCATGGAGCCGGAACACCCCGTCCTCGACGAACTCCTCGGCCAGCGCGGCGAAGAACGCGTGCATGTCGTCGCGTTCGAAGAACCCGGCCTTGTCGGGGAAGCTCTGCGCGGCCTGGTCGAGGAAGGCGTCGAGCCGGCCGGCGACCTCGCTGTCGGGTACCCGCACCAGATCGAGGTCCCCGGCATCCCGTGCGAGCTTGCGCGTCTTGCGGTTCAGCTCCTGGCGGGACCGGCCCGGCAGGGAGGCCAGGAAGGCGTCGTGGCTGCCCGCCAGCTCCACCCGTGGGCAGACGTCCTCCACCGAGTCATCCACGATCTCGAGCCCGCGGGCGCTGAGGGCGCGGCGGAGGACATCCGGCCAGCCGGAGTCCGTGGCCAACCCGCCGGCGACGAACTCGTCCCAGTCCACGTCGGCAGCGAGGTGGTCGACGTAGGCCTCGGCCACGTCGCTTCGGTCCTCGGGGCGACTGACGGGGCCGAGGTAGTCGGTCACCTCGGTGCCGCCCTGGAACCGACGGATCTCCTCGGGGCCACCGGCGCTGCCGTGCCGGTCGTTCGCGTCGGGGATGACACCGATCAGGCGCCCATCCCGGTGCACGGTGTGGACCCGGATCGCGGTGGACCCACCGAACACCCGGTGCCAGACGCCGAGGTAGCGAGGGCTGTGGAACACCGTGGCGTGGGGGTCCTCGTCCAGCAGGAGCTCCCAGGTCGACCGGTCACCTCCCAGGTGCAGCTGGTCGTGGGTGCGGAGCTCGATCACGGCGGGTCCTCATCGGGGTGGCGCGGAGACGGGCCAGGCCGTCGGGAGCGGGGCGGCGGACCGGTGCAGGCTGGCGAGGGCGACGGGCTGGTGCACGCTGGCGGCGGTGTCGCGGACACGCAGCCGGACGCCCGTCTCCGGTAGCACGTCGCCACGCGGAACCCGGCCAGGCGCGGTGTGGTGCGGTCACGGTCCGTGCGTGCGGGGACCGCGGACGGGGCGCTGTCGGGTCTTCGCACCAGCGCCCCCGGGGCGGATGGTAGTCCCACGGATGGAGAACAACGCCGGCACAGCCGACGGCCTTCCATCGAGCGGGCTCGCCGTCCGCTGCGTGCGCGCTCGAGCCGTCGGCTGTCCTCGTCGTCGTACGCGCCCGAGCCGTCGGCGATCAGCCGTCCTCGTGCTCGTGCACGCTGCCAGCGGCCCGGATGGCGGCATCGTCGACGTCCCCGGGGGTGAGCGCGTCCAGCAGTTGACGTCGGCGACTGGGACGGGGTTCGTGGAGTTCGGAGAGCCGGCGGAAGGACCGGTACATCTCCAGCAGCGCCTGGCGCTGCGGTGCCGTGAGGTGCGGGTCGGCCGCCACCGCCTGCTCGACGTCGACCACGACCTCCCGCTCGTCGAGGATGCCGGCCTTCACGTAGAGCGTCTCCGAGGAGATCTCCAGGGCCTTGGCGATCGCCTGGAGGATCTCCGCCGAGGGTTTACGTAGGCCCCGCTCGATCTGGGACAGGTAGGGGTTGCTCACACCGGCGATCTTCGCGAGCTTGCGCAGCGACAGGGCGGCGGCCTCACGCTGGTGCCGGATGTAGCTGCCGAGCTCGTCGATGGCCGAGCCCGGGTCGGACCCGTGGGCGTGCTGGCCGCTGGTCGAGCCCCCGCCACCGGCAGCGGCAGCGTCCACCGCGTCACCACGGCTGGTGCCGCCGGCGTCCTCGATGTCGTCGCTCACCGTCCGCTCCTGACCTGGCCCGGCGACCCCCCGCCGAGCGACGCACGGACCCTACCCCCTGCTGCCGTGCCACCCCGACTCAGCACCGCCGCCGGTGGACCGAGCGCACGATCGTCTCCACCACCCCGGGCGCGGGACGGATCACCCCCGCAGGGCGGCCGCCTCCCAGTGGTGGTGGGGGGTGCCAGGTGGCTGGCGGCACCGCCTCCAGGGCGACCAGCAGCGCCGCGACCACGGCCGCTACGCCCCGCGCCGCACCGTCCTCGGCCTTGGTGGCCAGCGACCAGGCAGCGCCGTCGCGGTCCTGCCATGCCGCGGCGTACACCCCCTCCGCACCGACCTTCGCGGTGACGCCCGCCGCGCACAACGCCGATTCCAGCCGGCCCGTGCCGCCCACCAGCAGGGGGTACGCGGCACCGGCGTCCCGCACACGTGCGGAGCCGGGCGCGGTCACCACCTGCTGGAAGCCGGCGGCCAGCCGCTCCAGCGGCACCGCCACCGCCGGGGCTCCGCACCCGTCCGTAGCCAGGGCCACGGGTGTTCCCAGGGCCTCCGACAGCCGGCCCAGCACGTGTCGCTGGAGGGGCCCTTCGCGCGCCAGCAGCTCGGGGCCGCGCACGCCGAGCGTGGCACCCGCGAGGGCGAACAGCGCGTGCTTACCGGAGCAGTTGTGCTGCAGCCGGGTCGGCGTCGCACCGGGGTCGGCCTCGGGTGCCGCGGGTGGGCAGGTCAGGGACGTGGCCGGGGTGTCGGAGCGGGCGAGCAGCCGCGTGACGGCAGCGAGGTGGTCGGGCTCCCCACGGTGCGAGGACCACGCCACCGCGGTCTCGCTGAGCGACGGCATCATCCCGGTGCCACCGCGGTCTGCGAGGATCTCGAGGCAGGCCGCAGCCTGCAACGGCTTCACGGCGGAGCGGGCGAAGGTGGTGCGCTCCGGATCGCCGAGCGCGGCCACCACGGCCCCGTCGGGGCCACACACCACCAGGTGCCCCGCGTGGGTGGACTCCACCACCTCGGTGCCGTCGCGCTGGTCACGACGCGTCACCTCGGCCAGGAGAGCGGGGTGAGGGTCGTGGGCCAGAGGGTCCTCGCCGCCGCTCACCGGGGAGGCGACGAGGCCGGGATCCGGGCAACAGGCGTGGCGGTAGCAGCTCCCCGGGTCACGCCAGCAGCTCGCGCACGTCGGCGCGGCCGTCCTTGTAGCGGGCCATGAGCTCGGCACGGATGGCGTCGATGCGGGTGAACAGCTCCCTGCGGCGACGCGAGAGCTCCTGTTCCGCCACGGTCAGGCGCTCGATGACCGGGTCGAGGTCCGGGATGGCGACCTCGTCGACACCCTCGAGCTCCTCCTCCGCGAGCACCGCATCGATCACGGCGGTGTAGCGGTCGGCGTCCGCCGGCACGCGTACACGGGTGGCGCGGGCCTGGAGGGGATCAGCGACGTGCGCCGGGTCCGCGAGGATGGCGGGCAGCTCGCGCAGCACGCGTTCCGCACCGTCCTCGCGGTCACCGAGCCGGGCCCGCAGGATGTCGAGGCGGCCCTGCAGCACCCGTCGGGCGTAGGAGACACCTTCCTCCGCGGCCTCGCACCGGGTACGCAACGTACGTAGCTCCGGGGTGCCGAGGGAGGACAGGTCGGCCAGTTGCTCGGCGGGCAACAGCTCCTCGGGGCCCTCGAGACGCGCGAAGGCGCGCACGGGGTCACGCTGGGGCGCCGTCCCCGGCTGGTCGTCCTGCTGGCTCACCGCGGACCTCCCGGATGCACCACGGTGCGGAAACCGCGCTCACCACGCCACTCCGCTCGGCTGTGCACCTTACCGCTCCCGGGGCCGCCGGTCACCGTGCGGCCCTCAGGCCGCGGGGGAGACGCCGCCGCTGCGCACACGCGGTCCGCACGACCGCCACGGCGCCTGGTAGCCGACGCCACTGCGGGTGCGCAGCTCACAAGGGGTAGGGAACCGTCTCCTCGGGCCCCTCGTAGCGCTCGCGGGCCTCCTCGATCACCTGCAGGGCCTTCTCCCGGTTCTCCCACCCGCGCACGTCCACCAGCTTCTGCTCGAGATCCTTGTAGATCCCGAAGAAGTGGGCGATCTCGTCCAGCAGGTGGGTCGGCACGTCACCGAGGAAGCGCAGGCTCCGCCACCGGGGATCGTGGTCGGCGACGGTCAGGATCTTCTCGTCAGGGCCCTTGTCGTCGCTCATGTCGAGCATGCCGAGCACCCGCGCCTTCACGGTGCAGCCGGGGAAGGACGGCTCACCGAGGATGACCATGACATCGAGGTGGTCGCCGTCGAGGGCGAGGGTCTCGGGGATGAAGCCGTAGTCCCCCGGGTAGCGCACCGCGGTGAACAGCATCCGATCGAGGACGAAGCACTGCCGCCGGAAGTCCCACTCGTACTTGTTGCGGGACCCCATCGGTACCTCGATGAAGACCTCGATGTGCTCGTCCATCCCATCACACCTTCCGCACCCGGGCGCGCTGGACGCCGACGCCGCTCGATGGACTCCGACCCTAGTGGCTCACCTGCGCACGCACCGGCACGGCGACCGGGCGGCCCCGTCGACCGGCGCCATCCACCGCCACCCTGCTACGAAGCGCGGGTGGCACCCCGCGAGCTGGTCCGGCTGCACGCCCGGCCACACACGGGCCGCGCCCCATCACACCACACACCCCATCACGAGGAGGACCTCCACCATGCTGGAGATCGGAACCGAGGCCCCGGACTTCACCCTGCCGGACCAGGATGGCGCTGACGTGCGACTGTCGGCGCTGCGTGGCCAGCCCGTGCTGGTCTACTTCTACCCCCGCGATGACACCTCCGGCTGCACCACCCAGGCCTGCGGCATCCGCGACCAGTGGAGCGAGTTCGAAGCGGCCGGTGCGGCCGTGCTCGGCATCTCCCCCGACCCGGTGGACAGCCACGCACGCTTCGCCACCAAGCACGACCTGCCGCACCGCCTGCTCGCCGACCCCGACACCGAGGTGATCCGCACCTACGGCGCCTGGGGCACCAAGAGCATGTACGGCAAGGAGTACCAGGGGGTGATCCGTTCCTCGGTGCTGGTCGACGCCGAGGGCACGGTCGCCGCGGTCTGGCCGAAGATCCAGCCGAAGAAGCACGCGGACGCGGTCCTGAAGGCCATCGCGCAGCTGTGACGCGTGGGCGGGTGGGTCCGGGCCGCAGCCGCCGGCTGTGCGCCGGGCGGCGCCAACCCGGGCCCCAGCCGCCGGTCAGCTGCGTGGGCGGAGCAAACCGGACCCCTGCCGCCGGTCAGCTACGTGGGCGGTCCCGGCGCCGCACCACCGCCGGGTCGTGACCGGGCGGGTTGGGGTCGTCGCCCACCAGACGCTCCACCTCGATGCGGGGCGTGTCGGCCGGCTCGCCACCCTCGCTGAAGGCCTGGCCCACCTCGGCGTCCGCGGGCACGAAGGCCAACGCCTGCGTGCCGTCCGAGGTGACGCTGGTCACCTGGACCTGCTGGCGGCCGGAGCCGGCGCGCCAGCCGGGCGCGACGCCACCCTCGACACCGACCACGGCCAGGCGTCGACGAGGCCGGCCCAGCATCCACATCCGTGCCACGGCCTCCTGCCCCGGGTAGCAGCCCTTGGCGAGATGGACGTGGCTGGGCAGCAGGCCCACCTCCTCCGGGAGGTGGGGTGCCACGACCTCGCGCCCCCAGGCCGGCTCGCCCCGGGCGATCCGCAGGTCCTCGAGGTCGGTGCTGTCACCATCGACCGCTCCGGCCGCCCGAAGGGCCGCAGCCGCGTCGTCGCGCGCCGTCTGCGGGCCGAACAGATCCACACCGTCGGGCCGGCTGACGATCAGCAGGTCACCAGCGAGCCGGCACCGACCCTCGACCACCGTCAGGCCCGCAGCCGCCACGACCGCATCGGCGTCGGGTCCGCGCACCGCCAACGCGGACGTCTCACGCACCTCGAAGGCCGCATCGAGGAGGAAGGTGCGGCCACCGAGCACCTCGACCAGATGCCGTGCCACCTCGGCGTCGGGGGCGAGCAGCGCCAGCCGGTCGCCGAGCACCACGACATCGAACATGGCCAGCGGTGCGCCGTGGGTGTCCAGCACCAAGGCGCTGCGGACGTGGGTCACGGGCACGTCCACCAGGTGCTGCGAGGTCACGTCCTCGAGGTAGCGGGTGCGGTCGGCGCCGGTCACGTCGACACGGTGCTGGGTGGTCTCGACCAGGACGGTGGTCACGACGGTTCCTCTCACGGGGGCCGGGGCGGCAGGGTGCCCTGTGGGACAGCGATCCCGCCACCTCGACCCGTGCGCGTGCCGGGCGGGTCGCAACCTGCGCCTACCCTGCGCGGTACGCGGGTGTGGCGGAGCTGGCAGACGCAGAGGGCTTAAAACCCTTGGGGCCTCGCGGCCCGTGTGGGTTCGAACCCCACCACCCGCACCGAGCAGAGCACCGGCCCCGCTGCCGCCGGGCGGCGGACGGGCCCTCGTGAGCCCGGGTCGGCACGGCGTTCACCCGCCGGGAACCGCCTGGTCAGGCGTGCCGGCATCGCTGGCCCGCTGCCCCGCACACAACCGCACCAGGGGGCCTTCGGCGAAGGGCTCGTGCGGAGCCAGCTCCACACCGACCGACTCCCAGGCTGCTCGGGGGACACCGATGTCGGCGAGGTAGAGGTCGCCCACGAAGGCGTGGGTGATCGTCTCCTGCAGCCCGACGAGCGGCAACCCGAGGGCGACGGTGACGTCCGCGGTCACGCAGGGACCACGCAGACCCGTCTCCGGGTGCAGCCCGCTGGGCAGCTCGGCGGAGACGACGGGGACGTCGTGGCGGCGCAGCCACCTGACGGCCTCCCGTGGCAGGTCGGTCAGGGGCGGTTCGCTGCCGATACCGAGCAGCGCGTCCACCAGCAGGTCACCGGCGCCGTGCGGTGGACCAGCCCCGGCGTCGTGCGAGGGACCACCCCCAGCGTCGTGCGAGGGATCACCCCCGGCGTCGTGCGGTGGACCACCCCCGGCACCGTCGGGACCGTGGGCGCCGTGATCGCCGCGTCCGGCGAGGTCGCCACGCTGGGAGAGCTCGATGATGGGCACGCCGCACGCTGCCAGGAGCTCGAGCTGCCCGCGGTGCCGCGCGGGTCCGGCGAGCAGGACCTGGACGCGGGCACCGGCGCTCAGCAGCAGCCGCGCCGCCGCCAGCCCGCCGGCCCCGTTGCTGGAAGGCCCGGCCAGCACCGTCACCGTCGCGCCGTCGAGATCGCGACCCCGCAGGCGCCGCGCCGCGTGCGCGAGCGCCCGCCCCACCTGCTCCGCGCGGGCGAGCTCACCCACGCCGTGACGCTCCAGCCACGCCCGTACCGCACGCAACTGGTCGGCGGTGACGTGGGGGAACCCCTCCTGCGGCACGCTGGGAAGCTCGCCCGCCAGTCGCGCCCGACGGGCCAGGGAAGGCACCTGCTCCCAGGGCCGCACCTCCCGCTCCGGGCCCAGCTCGTGCGGGTCGAGCCCGCCGTGCCAGCCGGGCAACGCCGTGTCGAGCAGCACCCCGAGCACCACCGCGGTCGCTCCCCACAGCAGGTCCTCGTCCAGCTGCCACGCCCAGGTGGATCCCTGCACCGACAGCGGCGCGTGCCGCCACGACTCCGGTGCGATCAGCCTGGCCAGGGGGACCCGCAGGATCGCGTCCACCTCCCAGGGGTTCTCGTCGAGCGCGTGCGGCCGTGCCCACCGCGCCAGGACCGGCGCGACCCAGAAACGCGACGGTGGGATGTAGAACACCGGGCCGGTGCCCACCACCTCGACGCTGTCAGCGCGCAGCCCGACCTCCTCGGCGGCCTCACGCAGCGCCGCCTCCTCGACGCTCTCGCCCGGGTCGAGCCGGCCTCCGGGGAAGGAGAGCTGACCGGGGTGGGAGCGCAGATCGCGACGGCGCCGGGTCAACACGACCCGCAGACCGTCCTCCGCCTCCTCGATCAGCACCAGGACCGCTCCGGCCCGCGCACCGGGGGGCGGGATCCGGCGGGACGGCTCCACCTCGGCGAGGGCGGCCTCCAGGCGCCCCCAGAACACGGCGGCGTGGTCGCCGTCAGCGCCGCTCATGTCGCGGTCTCCGTCGGATCACCGAGGGGGAAGGCGTGGAACTGCACCACGACGCGTCGTGCCCCTTCGGCCGCCTCACCGTCGGTCAGGTGCGCCCGGTGGCGCTCGAGGACCGCCCACACCTCGTCGCGCAGGGCTGCGAGCTGCTCCGGGGTGGCCTCCACCCGCATGGTCGCGTTGGCCGTGGCGTCCAGCCACCTCGGGCTCCACCTGGCCGCTGAGGCGAACCACTCCCGCAGCTGCGTCGCGCTGGTACGCCAGGCACGGTCGGCGATCACCTCCAGGGCCGGATCGTTGGTGGGATCGTCGAGCAGCGCGCTGCCCTGGAGGGTGTAGCCGCCCGGCCGGGTGCGCCACCACCGGTCGCGGCGGTTGCCGCGCGTCGGATCGTCCTCGATGAAGCCGTGCTCGGCGAGGACCCGCAGGTGGTAGCTGGTCGTCCCGCTGCTCTCACCGACCTGCTGCGCCAACTGGGAGGCGGTGGCCGGCCCGCCATCCGCCAGCAGGTCGTACATCCGCAGCCGCAGCGGGTGCGCCAGGGCCTTGAGGGCTGCTGCGTCCACGCGCATGGGCTGTGCGACGGCTGCGGGGTCCTCGTCCTGCGACGACGTCGCCTCTTTCGTGCGTTCACCGCTCGACATGTTCGCTCCCGCCGACATTATGCAGAGATATATCTGCAGAAGTTCCTTTGCGGTCTACGTTGCACACGAACCGCAGAACTTCCTCTGCGAACTGTACATCGAGGTGGACCCGTGTCAGCTCTCCCCCGCCCCTTCCACCGACTCCTCGCCGCGGCGACGACCTCCAACCTGGGCGACGGCCTCGTCCTGGTGGGCGTTCCGCTCCTGGCGCTGGAACTGACGCGTGAACCGTCGTTGATCGGTGGCCTCCAGGCCGCCTTCGCCCTGCCGTGGCTGCTGTTCGCGCTGCTCGCCGGCGCCCTCGCGGACCGGCGGTCACGGCGCGGCCTGCTGCTGGGGGCGGCCGCCGCCCGCGGCCTGATCCTGCTGGCCCTGGGGACGCTTGCCCTGCTGGGCCTGGTGAGCCTGCCCCTGCTCTACCTCGGCGTGGTGCTGCTCGGCTGCTGCGAGGTGCTGTTCGACACCACCAGCCAGTCGCTGCTTCCGGACGTGGTCGCCCGGGAGCAGCTCGGCGTGGCCAACGGCCGGCTGATCGGCGTGCAGACCGTGCTGCGTAACTTCGTGGGGGCGCCCCTGGCCGGCGCGCTGATCGGCGTGGCGGGCGCGGCGGTGCTGTTCACCCCCGCCGTTCTCTTCCTCGTGACCGCCCTGCTCCTGCTCGGCCTGCCCGGGCGGTACCGCCCGGCACCCCGGCCTCCGGCCCGCCTGCGCGCGGACGTGCGCGAGGGGGTGGAGCACCTCCTCGGCAACGCGACGCTCAGGGCGTTGGCCCTGCTGGGCGGCGCCCTCAACCTGGCGAACGCGGCCTACTTCGGGGTGTTCGTGCTCTTCGTGGTCGGCGACGAGGCACCGATGGGCCTGCCCGCAGCCGCCTACGGGGGGCTGGCAGCCGTGCTGGCTACCGGCAGCGTCATCGGCTCCCTGTCCGCGGCGCGGCTGGAGCGCCGCCTGGGCGCCCGGCGGACGCTGCTAGCCGGTGTCATGCTGTGCAGCGCGGCGACGGCGGTGCCGCTGGTGACCTCGGCCCTGACACCGATCGTGCTGGTCGCCCTGGCGCTCGGAGCCGGCTCCGTGGCCAGCAACGTCGTGTCGGTGTCCAGCCGGCAGCGGATGGTGCCCGGCGCGGTGCTGGGTCGCGTCAACGCCACCTTCCGCCTGGTCGGGATGGGCGCGATGCCGGTGGGCGCCCTACTCGGTGGGCTGCTGGCCTCCGCCACCCACCTGCGGGTCACCTTCGCGGCCGCGGTACTGGTGCAGGTCGTGGCCGTCCTGCTGCTGCACCGCCCCATCACCGACCGGGCACTGGACCCGGCAGCGCAGCCCGGGGAGGCCGCGATCCCGGTCAGCCCAGGGACGCCGCGAGACCGTCCAGCCCGTCAGCCTCGCTGATCACGACCTCGTCGAGACCGGTGCGGGCCAGCGCGGCCTGCAGCACCAGTGCACCGCCGTGGATCACGTCCTCGCGACCGGGCTGGATCGGGCCGAGTCGTGCCCGCTGTGCGGCGGTCATCGTGACCAGGCGGGCGGTGAGCTCCGCCAGGGCGTCGGCGGGCAGGCGGGTGCCGTGGATGCGGTCCTCGTCGTAGCTGTCGAGACCGAGGTGCAGCGCGCCCAGGGTGGTCGCCGTGCCGGCTACCGCCACCATCGCCCGCGCGCCGGTCGGATCACCACCACCGTCGGCGAGCAGGCGGACGCCCTCGTCGAGCCGCGCATCGATGAGCCCGCGGGCTGCCAGCAGCTGCGCGGCGCTCGGCGGGTCGCTGGCGAGGTGGCGCTCGGCGACCCGGACGCACCCGAGCTGCAGGGACACCGCCGAGGCGACCTGCCCCTGCGCGTCACCGACGATCAGCTCGGTGGAACCGCCCCCGATGTCGAGCACCGCGGTCGGCCGGGGGACGTCCACCGCCCCGACGGCACCGGCGAAGGCCAGGGCCGCCTCCTCGTCACCGGAGATGACCTGCGCCCGCACCCCGGTGGCGTCGAGCACCCCGTCGAAGAACCGGTCGCGATCAGCGGCGTCGCGCACCGCCGAGGTGGCGGCGATCCGGACCCGGTCGGTGACGCCGTGCTCCTGCCACACCTCCCGGTACCCCGCGATGGCCTCGAGCGTGCGGGCCAGGGCAGCGTCATCGAGGTGGCCCGTCGCATCGACCCCCGCGGCCAGACGGGTGATCCGCATCACCCGGGTCAGGCGGGTGCCGTCACCATCGAGCACGAGCAGACGGACGGAGTTCGAGCCGACATCGACAGCGGCGCGGGGTGCGGACATGGGCGTGGCTCCTGGTCGCGCCGGGTTCGGTCCCGCCGCCACCTTGGACGCCCCGGGCAGGGTGCGGCGCTCGACGCTTCACCTGCCGTCAGCGCCAGCGGAGTGCCGCGCTCCGCGCCTCACGTGTCAGCGGCAGCACCGGGGTACACCTGCTCGTACAGCTCCTGCGGGACGCACGGCCCGTCGCAGGGGGCCGGGGTGGCGTGCTCCACGGTCCACGCACCAACCGGGTTGTCGCCGGTGGCCAGGTGGTGCGCGGCGTGGACGTGGAGGCACTTGATGTGACCGGGCATCCCACCGGCGCTCGGGTCGCCCGGCAGGGGCCCGTCCAGCTCGTCACGGAAGGCGACGTAGCGGGTGGAGGCGGCGGCGTACTCGGCGGCGAAGGCCGGCTCCTGCTCGAGGCGTTGGTTCAACCCGACCATGGCGTGGTCGGCCTCCAGCCGGCCGACCCGTGAGCGCAGGACCGGACAGGTCAGCCAGAACACCGTGGGGAAGGGGGTGCCGTCCTCCAGGCGCGGCTGGACCCGGGCGACGGTGGGCAGCCCGAACCCGCAGCGGTGCACCACAGCGGGCGCCCCCCGGGCCGGCCGGCCGAGCTGTGCCGAGAGCACGGCGCGCTCCGACTCGTCAGCGGCCGGCTGCGCAGCGGCACGCTCGTAGGACGCCGCCGGATCGACCCGGACGGCGTCCTCGAGAGGTGGAGGAGGTGCGGCACGCTGCGCGCCGGCCCCGTCCACCGCAGGGAGGGTGTGGTCCTCCCCGTCAGCGTGCGTCACGAACCGACGCGACCACGCCGCTGACGGCGCGCCTCACCCTGGATCATCTGGGACTTGTGCATGAAGCGGCGCAGCCGCTTGTTGAAGTCCTTGTCCAGCTTGGAACGGAGGTTGACGGTCTCCTCGTCCTGCCAGTCGGGGTCTGCCCGCTTGATGGAGAGGTCGACCTTGCCGTCCTCCTTCACATCGAGGACCTTCACGTCCACCTCGTCGCCCTCGGCGAGGTAGGCGTAGATGTTCTCGACGAAGTCGGCGTCGACCTCCGAGACGTGGACCAACCCGGTGACCGCGCCACCGTCTTCGGTCTGCACCTCGACGAACGCGCCGTACTCCTCGAGCCGGACGACCTTGCCCTTGACGATCGATCCCTGCAGTGCGATCAACTCCTCGCGGATCGGGTGGGTGCCCGCGCTCACACCGGCGATCCGGTCTGCCACGCCGGCGGAACCGGCGGGATGATGGGACCCGACCTCCTACCGGCCGGGCGCGCGGATGATGGCACCGTCGAGGTGCCGTCGATGAGCACGGTACGGAGTCACGGCGGCTGCGGCAACATCACGCGGGCCGTGGACGAGACACGGACCGGGGCGAGATGAAGGCCGGCACGAGCCCGAGGACGCCGCCCGCGTCAGCTGCCGGGCAGACGCCGGCGCAGCTCCTCCCAGGCCCGGGTGTACCACGGATCGCCCGACCCGGCCTCCTGGGTGCGCGGCGGGCTGATCAGCGGCCGCTCGACCTCGGGCGGGGTCAGGGTGTAGAGCACCTCACCCGGGTGGACCAGCCCGAGCTGCTCGCGGGCGAGCAGCTCGATCGTCGTGTCGGTCTCCAGGTCGATGACACGCTGCTCGAGCCGGGCGTTCTCCGCGTCCAGCGCGGCCGCCTTCACCTCGAGGTGGTCCACCCGCTCCCGGCCGTCGAGGAAGCTCTCCAGCGGCGAGGACAGGATCACCACCGCCAGGGCCAGCACGCCGAGCAGGGCGACGATCAACGGCCGATCACCGCGCACCGCCCTGGTGGCGCGCATGCGCAAACGTGCCACACCGCCGCGTACACCGCGTGCGGCACGCTGCACCGTGACGGGACCGCGAGCAGAACCGCCCCGACGCCGGCGGCGCTCCAGGGCGCGCAGGCGGCGTCGTTCCTCCAGGCGGTGGCTCGCGGTCACGTCACGTCCTCGTCATGGATGCCTCAGATGTCTCAGGCGCGCGGGAACGCGGCCTTGCCGGCGTACCGGGCGGCGTCGCCGAGCTGCTCCTCGATGCGCAGCAGCTGGTTGTACTTGGCGACCCGGTCCGAGCGGGCGGGGGCACCGGTCTTGATCTGACCGGCGTTGGATGCGACCGCGATGTCGGCGATCGTGGCGTCCTCGGTCTCACCGGAGCGGTGGCTGACCATCGTGGTCCAGCTCGCGCGGTGAGCCAGGGAGATCGTGTCGAAGGTCTCGGTCAACGTGCCGATCTGGTTCACCTTGACGAGCACGCTGTTGGCGGCCTCCTCCTCGATGCCCCGCTTGACGAAGGACGGGTTGGTCACCAGCAGATCGTCACCGACCAGCTGGACCTGCTCGCCGAGGCGCTCGGTGAGCAGCTTCCAGCCGTCCCAGTCGCCCTCGTCGAGGCCGTCCTCGATGGAGACGATCGGGTAGCGGCTGACGAGGTCGGCCCACAGGTCGACCATCTCCGCGGAGGAGAGCACGCGGCCCTCTCCCTCGAGGTGGTACGCCCCGTCCTTGTAGATCTCGCTGGTCGCAGGGTCGAGGGCGATGGCGATGTCGTCACCCGGGGTGTAGCCGGCAGCCTCGATCGCCTCCACGAGCAGGTCGAGCGCCGCGCTGTTGGAGTCGAGGTCGGGTGCGAAGCCGCCCTCGTCGCCGAGCCCGGTGCCGAGGCCGCGGTCGTGGAGGACCTTCTTGAGCTTGTGGTAGGTCTCCGCGCCGATGCGCAGGGCCTCCCGGAAGCTCGGCGCGCCCACGGGCGCGATCATGAACTCCTGGAAGTCCACGTTGGAGTCGGCGTGGCTGCCGCCGTTGAGCACGTTCATGCAGGGCACGGGCAGCAGGTGGGCGTTGGGCCCGCCCAGGTACTGGTACAGCGGCAGCTCGCTGACCGCGGCAGCGGCCTTCGCGGCGGCCATCGACACGCCGAGGATGGCGTTGGCGCCGAGCTCCGCCTTGTTGTCGGTCCCGTCGAGCGACAGCAGCAGGGCGTCGATCTCGCGCTGGCGGGTGACATCCATGCCGAGCAGCTCGGGCGCGATGCGCTCGTTGACGTTGGCGACGGCCTTGGTGACGCCCTTGCCGAGGTAGCGGCCGGCGTCACCGTCGCGCAGCTCGACGGCCTCGGCCTCACCGGTGGAGGCGCCCGAAGGCACGGCGGCGCGGCCGACGGCGTCGATCATGCCGGCGACGATCTCCACCTCGACGGTGGGGTTGCCCCGACTGTCGAGGATCTCGCGGGCGTGGACGTGACTGATGCTGGACATATCCATGGGTCCCTCAGAGGTCAGGCACGATCTGTGGGCCTCGCAGCGCCCTGGCGGGTGTTCCCGCACGGGACACTACGCCACATCCGTGCACTCGTACAACAACTTCAACAACTTGAACACGTGCGTCGGCCAGCGCGCTGGCTGCGCGGCCGACATGGGGGCTCGGTCTCACGGCCGCAGCTCCCAGATCCGTCGTGCGGCCCCGGCGATCCCGGCACCCCCCAGCGCACCGGCGGCGATCCAGCCGGCCCGATGCTGCCGCGCCAGCAGCCCGGCGAGCGTGGCCCCCACCAGCGTCCCGCTGACGATGACGACGGTGTCCGCGGGGAACGGGCGGTTGTCCGCCCGCCAGGAGGCGACCTCCTCGGGGGTGGCACCGAGATCCCACCCCGCCAGGACATCGAGGTCCTGGCGGCGGACCTCGGCCGGGTCGAGGTCGGGAGGGCGCACCGAGTCATCGGTGCTGCGCGCGTCCCGATCCGGTGCCGAACGACGCTCGTCGAGGTCGCCCCCGCCGGCCGTACCGGGCTTGGCACGGTCGCCGCCGACCGGACCAGGCTGTGCACGGCTACCGCCGACGACGCTGTCGGGCGACAGCGACGTCTCACAGCGCGGGCACGGCGCGCTGGCAGCAGCCAGCGACGCCACGAACTCGTTGGAGAGGAAGCGCCCGCACTCGGGGCAGCGCTTCGGTGGCACACGGTCCTCCAGGTGGCGGCGCAGCAGATGCTAGTGGCCGGTCCCGCCCCTCGGCAGGGACCAGTGGTCAGGGCCGCTCACTCGCCGTGGCCAGCGTCCTGCCAGGCGGCAGCCCACGAGGCAGGGTCGACCACCTCGGCAGCGCGGACGTCCTCGGGGAGGCGCTGGAGCGCCGCCTCCGTTCGGGCACGACGTGCGCGTGCGACCCGCCGTGCGGCCGCCTCGGGGTCGACACCGTGGTCCGCGGCGAGGGCGACCACCGACTCGAGCAACCGCCCGATGAGCGGTTCGGGATCGTCGGCAGGGCCGTCGTCGTCCTGACCGGGGCCATCGGCAGCCGGCACCGGGGACCCCACCTCCTGCAACGCCTGCAGGGCCGCTGCGGCCGCCTGCGCGCCGGACGGGCGGTCCGGTGGCAGCAGACCGCGCCGACGCGCCTTGCGGTCCAGGGTGTGCAGCAGATCGAGTCCCGGTCCCGCCTGCGGGACCCCGTCGAAGGGGCCCGAACGCGCCTTCTCCTGCGTCTTCAGCTCGTCCCAGCGCGCCTGGACCTCCTCGGGCGTGGAGGCATCCCCGTCGGCGAAGACATGCGGGTGACGCCGGACCAGCTTGCCGGAGATACCCCTGGCGACGTCATCGATCCCGAAGGCCCGGCGATCAGCGGCCACCTGGGCGTGGAACACCACCTGGAGGAGGACGTCTCCGAGCTCCTCGACCAGGTCCGCGTCGTCACCGGCCTCGATGGCGTCCACCAGCTCGTAGGTCTCCTCCACCAGGTAGCGCGACAGGCTGGCGTGGTCCTGCTCGAGGTCCCACGGGCACCCGCCCTCCGGATCGCGCAGCCGGCGCAGCACCTCCACCAGGCGCAGCAGTTCCGTCCCGGGGGGCTGCTGCGCGAGGAAGACCAGCTCCACCTCGACGTCGTGTTCAGCCGCCATGCCCGCCAGGGCCAGGGACAGCCGATCGTCCTCGGGGCCCAGCAGGTAGACCGCCACGCCGTCGGCCTGTGCGTGCCGCACCAGCGACTTGGCGAGACGCCGGTCGCCGGGATCACCCGGCCGCGAGAGGTCCAGATCGCCCCGTTCGAGGGGGGCGGGCTCCAGGGTGTGCAGATCGAGCCCGGCGAAGTGGAGCTGCTCCGCGGAGGGGTGGGCTGCCGCATCCCGGGCGAACACCACCTCGGCGGTACCGAGCACGTCCCAGGCCTGGAAGGGCAGCAGGCCGGGGAGCAGGTCGGAGGTCTCCACCAGGGCGACGGTGACCGACGACGACTGCGTCCCCGGTGCAGCGGCGGTGTCCGGTGCGCCCGGCACGGCGCCCTCCTGACCTCCGGCTGGGCCTGCGGGTGGGCCTGCGGGCGGGTCCGCGGGCGGGTCTGCGGGTGGACCTGCGGATCGGCCCGCGTTGGGATCGTGCCCGCTGGTCACTGGCCGCTCTCGAGCTGCTCGAGCAGCTCCGCGAGCTCCTCCTCGGTCAACGCCCCGTCCGGGTCGCCGATGCCCGGCTCCTCACCTGGCGCGGGCGCCTGAGGCGCCAACCCGACGGGCTCCGCTGGGCGCAGGGCCGGGTCGTTCGGGTCCTGGCTCCAGGTACCGAAGGCCGGGTCGACCCGCACCTCGGTGTCGGCGACGGCGGCGACGAAACGGGCGTCGAGCTCGGCACCCACCAGCTGCTGGGCCTGCTCAGCCGGCAGATCGTCCGCATCCAGGACCTGCACATCCACCACCTCGATGATGTGGAACCCGGCCTGGGTCTGGACCGGCCCGACGATCTCACCCTCCTCAGCTGCCCACACGGCGTCATCGAACTCCTGCAACCACGCCCCCCTGGGCGCCGGCTCGAGCGCGCCCCCCTGCTCGGCGCTGCCGGGGTCGATGGACCGCTCCTGGGCGAGCTCGGCGAAGTCGGCACCGTCGGCGAGCAGCTCGATGACCTCCTGCGCCTCGGCCTCCTCCTGCACGAGGATGTGTCGTGGCTCACGGATCTCGAGCTGCTGCTCGCCGAGCAGCGCCGTGCGCAGCGCCGCGATCAGCGCTTCCTGCTCGACGATCACCTCCTCGAACAGCTCCTCGGTCAACCCGGACTGGGTGAGCACGCCTTCGAGCTCCCCCTCGCCACCGATCGAGTCGATCAGGAGCTCACGGGTCTCGGCCCGGTCGACATCGTCGACCTCGACGCCCTCCTCCTCGGCGACGATCCGCACGAGCTCGAGGCGGATGTAGAGGTCGAGGGTGCGACGCTGCAGGTCCTGCACGACCTCGGCGAACAGCTCCTCGGTCTGGGCCCGCCGCTGCGCCGGGCTGAGGTCGGGCGACAGGGACTCCTCGATGGCGGCGCGGTCGGCCGAGAGGTCGAGGTCGGAGATCGCACGTTCCACCTCGGCGCGGGGGATACGCGTGTCGCCGACCACCGCTGCGGTGCCGGAGGGCAGGGCGGGGCCGCAGGCGGCGAGCAGCAACGCAGCACTCAGGGCTGCAGCCAGGGTTCGGACGCGGGGGCGCACTACGGGCTCCGAGCGGGACGACGACAGGGCGGCAGGATCCGCGGAGGATCGGCGCGGGCCGGGGGCGGGCGCACGCCCACGGAGTCTAACTGCCGCCGGTCACCGGACCGGTCGCCGCACGCGCCGTCGGCGCTGCGTGCTTCCACCGTCACGCGGCGTACCTCCACCATCCCGAGGGAGCGCCTCCATGATCGTGAGGGAGCGCCTCCACCATTCCGAGAATGCGTGTAGGCTCGCACACATGAGCGAAGACGTGCACACCATCGTTGACGAGCAGCTGCGCCGGTCCCGGCAGCGCTACACCCGGGGCCGCAAGCAGCTCGTGGAGCTGCTCGTGCAGACGGACCGGCCGGTCACGATCCCGGAGCTACTGGACCGGGGCGCGTCCCAGTCGCAGAGCTCGCTCTACCGCAACCTCGCGATCCTGGAGCAGTGCGGCGCGGTGCACCGGCTCACCTCGACCGATGATGTCGCACGGTACGAGCTGACTGAGGAACTGTCCGAGCACCACCACCACGTGGTGTGCTCGGTGTGCGGGCGGATCGACGACGTGGTCCTGCCGCCGGCCATCGAGCGGGCGCTCGGCGAGGCGGCGGGCGAGGCGCGGGAGCAGCGCGGCTACGAGATCGACTCCCACCGGCTGGAGCTGGTCGGTACCTGCGGTCAGTGCAGCTGAGCGCACGACCGTGACCGCCCCGCCAGGTATCACGCGGGCGCGTCCACCTGCCGTCCACGCCCGATCCAGTGGCGGACACCGTCGACCACCTCGCGGATGGTGAGCACCACGAAGTACAGCAGCACGCTCAGGCCCGCGATCGTGGCCGCGGTGGCCGTGCCGAAGTAGAAGCTGAGCAGCAGGCCGGACAGCACGCTCACAGCACCGACGACGATGGACACGACCATCATCACCGGCACACGGCGTGCGATCAGCGACGCCGTGGCCGGCGGCGCGACCAGGAAGGCGAAGACGAGCAGGGTGCCCACGGTGCGGAAGGAGGTCACGATCACCATGGCGATCAACCCGAGCATGGCCAGGTGGGCGAAGCGGGGGTGCATCCCGAGCACCAGCGCCTTGGCCCGGCTGAAGGAGAGCACCAGGAACGGGCGGTAGAGCGCCGCGGTGATGAGGATGGTCGCCCCGGTGGCCACCAGCAGGGTGCGCAGGTTGCCGGCCGTGACACCGATGGGGTCGCCGAACAGGATGGTGGTCAGGTCACCGGCGTAGGCCCCGCGCGCGGAGATGATGGCGACACCGAGCGCCAGCATCCCGACGAACAGCAGGCCGATCGCGACGTCATCGCCGAGCCGGCTGCGCGCGCTGGCCAGGCTGACGCCGGCGATCATCACCGCGGCGCTGATCGCGGCACCGACCAGCAGGTTGCCCCCGAGCAGGAACGCCACGGCGATCCCGGGCAGGACGCCGTGGGCCATCGCGTCGCCCATGAACGACATCCCACGCATCACGACCCACGTCCCCACCAGTGACGCGGAGACCACGGTCAGCAGCCCGGCGTAGAGCCCGTTGCGCATGAACTGGAACGCGAAGGGCTCCAGCAGCAGGTCAACCATGCGGCATCGGGTCCGGTCTCTGGTCGTGCTGATCGACGGGTGCGCAGCGCGGTGCCTGGTGGAGGCTCGCTCGCGCGGAGCGGGGCGCCCGTCCGCGCGGCACGCGTCGCTGCGCGGTGGGGCGCACCGTAGACGCGGACGGGGCGCCCATGGCTCAGACGGTGCCGCCCAGCGCCTCGGTGATCAGCATCGAGGTGGTCCGCAGCATGCCGAGGTAGGTGTCGGCGCCGCTGCCCGGCTCGCCGAGCGCGTCGGTGTAGATGCGCACCACCTCGACGTCGAGGTCGCTGCGCCCGACCACCTCGCTGGCGAGCTGCTCGGCCAGCACCGTGGAGTCGGTGTTCTCCGCGAACACGACCTCCACACCGGCACCTTCCACGGTCTCCACCAGCTCCGCGAAGCCCCGGGCGTCGGCCTCCGCCTGCGTCGAGGACCCGGGGATGACCGTGCCGAGCACCTCGAAGTCGTAGCGGACAGCGAGGTAGCCCAGCGCGTCGTGGTTGGTCACCAGCACGCGGTTGGCGTCCGGGATCGTCTCGAACATCGCGGTCATCTCCGCATCGAGCGCCTCGAGCTCCGCCGCGTAGGCGTCAGCACGCGAGAGCCACTCCTCGGCGTCGAGGCGCTCGTCCACCTCGGCGATGGCATCTGCGATCAGGCCGACGCCGTCAGCGGTGCGCAACGGGTCGAACCAGAAGTGGGGGTCCTCATCGGCGTGGGCGTGATCGTGCTGGTCGTCGTGGCCAGCGTCGTCATCGTGGCTGTGCCCGTGATCGTCATCGTGGTCGTGCCCGTGATCATCGTCGTGGCTGTGCCCGTGATCATCGTCGTGCTCGTCATGCCCGTGATCATCGTCGTGGCTGTGCCCGTGATCATCGTCGTGGTCGTCATGCCCGTGGGAGTGGCCGGGACCGTCCCAGTCGAAGTCGATGGGGTCGAGCTGCTCGGCCAGCGACAGGACGTTGCCGCCCTCCTCCTCGACCGCCTCGAGCACGGAGACGAGGTTCTCCTCGAGCATCAGCCCGTTGGCGACGATCAGGTCGGCTTCCCGCAGGATCCGGCCATCGCTGGCGGACGGCTCGTAGCCGTGCGGGTCGACACCGGGCGCCATCAGCACGGTGACCTCGGCGTCGCCCTGGGTGATGTTCTCGACCAGATCCCCGATGATCGAGGTGGTCGCCACGATCTGGAGCAGCTCGCCGTCATCGACGGGCTCCTCGGCGGCCTCGTCGGGCTCGGCCTCGACCTCCTCGGCTGCCTCCTCTGCCTCGGCATCAGCGGCAGGTTCCGGTTCCGGGTCGGCGTCCGCGCCGCAGGCTGCGAGGGCGAGCGCGAACACGGCGAACAGCACCAGTGGGGCGGGACGGTGGACTCGTCGGCGGAGCGGGAACGACATGCGGTACCTCGTGGTCTCATGGTCGGGGTGCGGCCGGGGGTGGGCCCGTGGCGCTACCGTCGCCCGGAGTCCAGCCGTGGAGCGTAATGGGAACCGTTCCCGAACAGCCAACCGGACCCGCCCTGGGAGCGCCACCCGCGCGTGCGGTCGCGGAGGAGCTGCAGGTAGCCATCGATCGGGTGTGGGTGACCTACGGCGACATCGTCGCGGTCCGGGACGCCTCGCTCCACCTCGACCCCGGCACATCGGTGGCGATCATCGGTCCGAACGGGTCGGGCAAGAGCACGCTGCTGTCCACGATCTCCGGGCTCGTCCACCCCAGCCGGGGCAGCGTGTCGGTCAGCGGCCCTAACGGCCAACGGGTCCGCAACAGCGTGGCCCACGTGCTCCAGACGACGGTGGCGAACCAGGCGGTGCCGCTCACGGTGCTCGAGACGGTGCGCATGGGCGCCTACGGACGGCGTGGCATGTTCGGCCGACTGACCGCCGAGGACCGCACCGCCGTCGAGGACGCGATCCACCGCATGCGCATCGATGACCTGCGCAACCGGCAGCTGCACGAGCTGTCCGGCGGGCAACGACAGCGGGCCTACGTCGCCCAGGGCCTCGCGCAGCGGGCCGGGGTGCTGCTGCTCGACGAACCGATCACCGGCCTCGACCTCGTCTCCCAGGAGGTCATCACCGCGGTGGTCCAGCAGGAGCGTGACCGCGGCAACATCGTGGTGCTGACCACCCACGACGTGGGGACGGCGCGGCTCGCTGACGTCGCCGTGCTGATCGCCACCGACATCATCGCCTCGGGGGCACCCGAGGTGGTCCTGACCCCGGAGCTGCTGTCCCGCGCCTACGGCGGCCACGTGCACGTGCTGGAGGACGGGACGCTGGTGCTCGACGACCCGCACACCCACGATCACCGGCACGAGGATCAGCTCGGCTAGGCCGCCGCCCGGGCTGCCCCGGCTACCCTCGCGTCGGAGGGGAGGTCACCATGGAGGCGACGGCGAGCCAGCACATGGAGCGGGTGACCGACACCTTCAAGGCGTTGTCCAACCCCATCCGCGTCGCCATCGTGCGGGAGCTCGCGGCCGGACCCCGGGCCGTGCACGAACTGGTGGACGCCCTCGACGTCGCCCAGCCCCGCGTCTCGGAGCACCTGGCCATCCTGCGCGGGGTGCGCCTGGTCACAGCGGTGCGCGAGGGCCGTTCGGTCACCTACCACCTCGTCGACGACCACGTCGCCCACATCGTCGAGGATGCGGTCATCCACGCCAGCGAGACGCACTGACCCCACGCCGCCCGGTCCGCCGTGGCGCAGGGTCGGCACACCGTGACATCGCGATGCTGCTCCGGTGGCTGGGCCATGCATCGCGCCACCGCGGGGCAGACCGGTGCGCGGACTATACATCGTGACATCGCGATACATCGATGTTATGCTACGCGAGCGGACGGCGAAGCGCCGCACCACACGTTCATCGGCACCGGAGATCCCATGGCCACCTGCACCGTTCACGAGACCCACACCCACGTCCACGGCCCGGACTGCGGACACGCAGCGGTCGAGCACCAGGGCCACGTGGACTACCTGCACGACGGGCACGCGCACACCCCGCACGGCGACCACTACGACGAGTGCTCGGTGACCGACGTCCACGCGGTCGCGCACCCCCACGACCACGCCCACGGCCCCGACTGCGGCCACGAGACGATCGCGCACGGCGACCACGTCGACTACCTGCACGACGGCCACCGCCACGCCGCCCACGGGGACCACTACGACGAGCACTGACCAGCCACCGCAGCAGTGGTCGGGCCCCGCTTCGGCGGGGCCCGACCACTGCCCACCGCGCGGATGCAAGGGCGCCGACGCGGCTGCAGGAGCGACGATGCAGATGAAGGGACGCCGATGCGGCTGCGGGGGCGCCATTAGTTGAGAATGATTCCGGGTCTAGTTATCGTGCACCCTCCTGTCACCTGGAGGGCCCCGATTGCCGCACCCGACCGCTCCCCCCGCAGCCCCACCACCCAGCTCGGACGGGACCGTCATCGTCGGTGCCGGTCCCGCGGGCCTCGCCCTCGCCACCCTGCTGCGCTGCCACGATCTCGGACCCGTCGAGGTCATCGACCCCAGTGGCCGTTGGCTGACGACCTGGCACGACCGGTTCGCTGCCCAGGCGATCGCCCACCTGCGCTCCCCGGCGGTCCACCACCCACATCCCGACCCCTTCGCCCTGCTCGCGACGGCCGGGCCGACCGACCTGGTGCGCAGCGGCCAGGCCAACCTGCCGACGACCGCGGCGTTCGCCCGCTTCACCTCGGCGCTGGTGGACGCTGCCGGCCTCGCTGACGCCGTCACCGCCGCGTCCGTCACCTCGCTGCAGCTGCTCGACGACGGCGACGCGCTCCTGCACCTGTCGGACGGGACGTCGCGGCGGCCTGCCCGTGTCGTGCTCGCCACCAACCGGCGCACGCCGAGCGCTCCGGCGGTGGTCGGCGACGCGCTCCGCCAGCACCCCGCCGTGCGGGTGGGTGACGCGTGCGACGTGCGCAACACGCCCGAGGCCGGTCACGTGATCGTGGTCGGGGGCGGGCTGTCCGCCGCCCAGCTGTGCAGTGGCGCGGCTGCCCGGGGCGCTCGCGTGACCCTGGTGACGCGCCGACGGATCACCGTCCGCCGGTACGACACCCACCCCACCTGGCTCGGTCCTCGCAAGCTCCGCCCCTTCAGCGCTGAGCAGGACCCGGCGGTGCGTCACCGGATGCTGACCCAGGCTCGGGGCGGAGGGAGCATGCCCCACCGCGCCCGGGTGGAGCTCGAACGCCTCGAGAGCACCGGGCAGCTGCAGCTGCGCGAGCGGGCCGAGCTGACCGACGTGCAGCGCGTCGGCGACGGGCTGCGGGTGTGCATCGACGGCCACGAGACGATCCCCGCTGACGAGCTGTGGTGTGCCACCGGTGGACAGGTGGACGTCCACGCGGACGCCCTGCTCTCCGATCTGCGCACGCGACACCCGCTGGCGATCGCGGGTGGGCTGCCGGATCTCGACGCCGCGTTGCGCTGGCCGGGCACCAACGTCCACCTCTCCGGCGCAGCGGCGGGCCTGATCCTCGGCCCCACCGCCGGCAACCTGATCGGACACCGCCGTGCCGCCCAGCGCATCACCGCAGCGCTGCGCGGGCTCGATCCCGACCGGGCGGACCGCATCACCACGGGTACGGGTGCGTGCCCCCAGCTCGGCTTCTGGCCGACACCCTCGGCAGCAGCCGCAACACGACCCTCGCGCCGGACCGGTGTGGCCAACCGGCCCTCGGGCCACGCGGGTCACACCGCGCACCAGCGGAAGCCCACCCCGGCTGGCAGGACATGAGGTCCCAACGCCAACGTCGAGGTAGCGACGCCGACGGTGTGCTCGACGCCATCGCGGTGTGCACAGCCGCGGTGGCCGGCGATCCCGGCGAAGCCGAGGTCCTCCTGCGACATGCCCTGCGCGGGGGCGCCGCCGACGAGGTCCTGACCGCGCTGACCGCCACCATCGCGATGATCGGCGAGGAGGCCACCGAGCACGGTCTCGACCTGCGCGTGCTGCTCGCGGACCTCGGGCTCGGGGTCCAGCTCCTCGCGCTCCAGGAGGACTGAGCCCGCCGGCCCACGCTCACCCGCCGGCGGGACCGACCTCGAGCACCACCGGCGCGTGGTCGGAGGGCTTGTCGCCAGCAGCGTTCACCCGCCGGAAGCCCGTGTCGACCTCGCAGCGGTCCACGGAGAGCCCGCCGCCGACCAGCGCGAGATCGATGCGCATCCCCCAGCCCCGGCGGAACGCCCCCATGCGGTAGTCCCACCAGGTGAAGCCCTCCGCCTCGGGCTCCACCACCCGGAAGGCATCGACCAG
>LFIK01000318.1_pt1 | contig 35742 bp, 31 predicted proteins | sample 643401 | NCBI WGS metagenome assembly LFIK01 (sample SAMN03777447, study PRJNA286221) | soda lake metagenome | biome: soda lake; feature: Kulunda steppe; material: water; isolation source: sample T5-Br brine of Lake Tanatar-5 | place: Russia: Kulunda steppe | collected 2010-07
CAGATGCGCGCGATTGAGCGTGTAGAAATGCAGATGCTCCACGCCCTCGGAGCGCAGCTTGTCGCAAAGCTCCGTGCAGAGCGCCGTGGCCAGCAGGTCTTCGCGCCCGTCGCGCGCCGCCTTCTCGAAGGCATCATCCAGCCAGCCCGGAATCTTGGCGCCGCAGGCCACCGCAAAGCGGCGGATACCGGACCAGTTCTCGATGGGCACGATCCCCGGGATCACCGGCTTGTCGATCCCGGCCTTCGCGCAGGCGTCGCGGAAACGCAGGAAGGTCTCGGCCTCGAAGAAGAACTGCGTGATCGCACTGTCGGCCCCGGCCTCGAACTTGCGCTTCAGCCAGGTCACATCGGCGGCGCTGTCGGCGGCTTCGGGGTGCGGCTCGGGGTAGGCGCCGACGCGCAGGTGAAAATCCCCCGTCGCCGCCAACGCCTCGATCAATTCCACCGAATCGGCGAACCCCTCCGGGTGCGGGGTGAAGCGCCCGGCCCCTTTCGGCGGGTCGCCGCGCAGCGCCACGATCTCGCGCACCCCGGCTTTCGCATAGGTCCCGGCAATCTCCAGCGTCTCGGCGCGCGAGGCATCGACGCAGGTCAGGTGCGCGGCCACGTTCAAATCGAATTCGCGCCCGATGGTGGTCACCGCCTCGTGGGTCAGTTGCCGCGTGGCCCCGCCCGCGCCATAGGTGACCGACACGAACTCCGGCCCCAGCGGCGCCAGCATCCGCACCGTGTCCCAGAGCCGGAAGCTCGCCTCCAGCGACTTGGGCGGGAAGAATTCGAAGGAAACGCGGGGCTGCGACATGGGATCACTCCATCAGGGCTACCACCTTGTCGCACGCGCTTGGATGTGAGACAAATTCATTATCCTCAACATGAACATGAAGCGCGCCGCATAATGCACATCGAATTCCGCCATCTGCGCACCATCCGCGCCATCCATCAGGCCGGGGGTCTGGCCCGTGCGGCCGAGCTTCTGAACATGACCCAGTCCGCACTCAGCCATCAGGTCAAGGGGTTGGAGGAACAGGCGGGCGTGGAGTTGTTCGTGCGCCGCTCGAAGCCGCTGAAGCTGTCAGCGGCGGGCCAGAAGATGCTGCGCGCCGCCGAGGATATCCTCCCCCGCGTCGCCGCGCTGGAAGAGGAATTCGCGGGCCTGCGGCGCGGCAACGCCGGGCGGCTGCACATCGCCATCGAATGCCACGCCTGTTTCGACTGGCTGTTTCCGGTGCTGGAGCACTTCCGCCGTGCCTGGGCGGAAGTCGATGTGGACATCCGCCCAGGACTTGCCTTCGACGCGCTGCCCGCGCTGCGGCGCGAGGAGGTGGACCTGGTGATATCCTCCGACCCCGAGGATCTGCCCGGCGTCCATTTCGTGCCGCTGTTCGACTACGAACCCGTGTTCGTCGCCGCCCGCGCGCATCCGCTGGCCGAAAAGCCCTTCATCGAGGCCCCGGATTTCCGCGACCAGACGCTGATCACCTATCCGGTCGAGCGCACGCGGCTTGATGTCTTCTCGCAGCTTCTGACGCCCGCCAAGGTAGAGCCGCGCGCCATCCGGCAGGTGGAGCTGACGGCGGTGATCCTGCTCCTGGTGGCCTCCAACCGGGGCGTTTCTGTTCTGCCGGACTGGGTGCTGCGCGAGGTGCGCTATCACGCGGACTATGTGACAAAGCCGCTGACCGCGCAGGGCCTGACCCGGCGGCTCTATGCCGCCGTGCGGACCGAGGACGCGGCCCGCCCCTATATGGCGCATGTCCTGCGGCTGGCGCGGACCGAACCGGTGAAGCTGCAGCGTGCCGCCGTCCCCGTGTCCTGACTTCCGGCTTGCAATTCGGAGCCGATTGCGGCGAAAACAGGAATTGTTTGCGCTAACATGGCGTGGTGCGCCGCGCCAAATTCAAGGAGGCCGAACCATGGATGCCTGGCAGAAACTGGACGCCCTGCACGCACAGACGCAGGACCGGCGAATCATCGACCTTTTCGACCAGCCCGGCAGGGCGGAAGCGTTCTCGCTGCGTGTGGGCGGGCTCCTGTTCGACTATGCCAAGACCGGCATCGATGATGACATCCGCACCGCCCTGCTGGCGCTGGCCGAGGGCGCAGGTGTGGCGGCGCGACGGGACGCGATGTTCGAAGGCGCCCGGATCAACGAGACCGAGGGCCGCGCCGTCCTGCACACCGCCCTGCGCGCGGGCGATGAAGCGGTGGTCACGGTGGACGGCGAAGATGTCATGCCCGAGGTCCGGGATATCCACACCCGCGCCATGGGTTTTGCCGAGGATGTGCGCGCCGGGCGCTTCACGGGGCAGGGGGGCCGGATCACCGATGTGGTCAATATCGGCATCGGCGGCTCGGACCTGGGCCCGGCCATGGCCACGCTGGCACTGGCGCCCTACCATGACGGGCCGCGCGTGCATTATGTCTCGAACGTGGACGGGGCGCATGTCCATGACGTGCTGGCCGGGCTGAACCCCGAGACGACGCTGGTGATCGTCGCCTCCAAGACCTTCACCACCATCGAGACCATGACCAACGCCGAAACCGCGCGGGACTGGATGGCGGCGCAGGTCACCGACCCCGGCGCGCAGTTCGCCGCCGTCTCCACCGCGCTGGACCGCACGACGGCCTTTGGCATCGCGCCTGAGCGGGTGTTCGGCTTCGCCGACTGGGTCGGCGGGCGTTACAGCATGTGGGGGCCGATCGGGCTGGCGCTGATGATTGCCGTGGGGGCGGAGCGGTTCGGGGCGTTCCTGGCCGGGGGGCGGGCAATGGACGACCATTTCCGCGCCACGCCGCTGGCCGAGAACCTGCCGGTGATGCTGGCGCTGGTGGGCATCTGGCACAACCAGATCTGCGGCCACGCCACCCGCGCGGTGCTGCCCTATGACCAGCGGCTGTCGCGGCTGCCCGCCTATCTGCAGCAACTGGAGATGGAATCGAACGGCAAGCGCGTGGGCTTGGATGGCAGCGACCTGCCCCGCCATTCCGGCCCCGTGGTGTGGGGCGAGCCGGGGACCAACGGCCAGCACGCGTTTTTCCAACTGATCCATCAGGGCACGCGGTTGGTGCCCTGCGAATTCCTGCTGGCCGCGCGCGGGCACGAGCCGGAGCTTGCCCACCAGCACCGGCTGCTGGCTGCCAATTGCCTGGCGCAGTCCGAGGCGCTGATGCGCGGCCGGTCGCTGGACGAGGCGCGGACACTGATGGCGGCGCAGGGGCTGGAGGGGGCCGAGCTGGAGCGGCAGGCGCGGCACCGGGTGTTTCCGGGCAACCGGCCGTCGACCACGCTGCTCTACGGCCGGCTGACGCCCTATGTGCTGGGCCAGATCATCGCGCTTTATGAGCACCGGGTGTTCGTGGAGGGGGTGATCCTGGGGCTCAATTCGTTCGATCAATGGGGGGTGGAACTGGGCAAGGAACTGGCGCAGGCGCTGGGGCCGATGCTGGAAGGCGCGGCGAGCGACGCGGACAAGGACGGCTCCACCCGGCAGTTGCTGGCGTTTGTGCGCGGTGCGGGCCGGTAGGTCCTGATCTGCGCGGGACAAAAGCGCCCCCCGCGGCGTGCCCCGCTCACCCACCCGCACGCCCCGGGGCGCTTTCGCACCATGTCGAACGGTGGTGCGGTTGTCAGAGGCTGGCGGCTCAGATCCGGTAGCGGAGGGACGGCGTGACAATGGCCGCGAAGAGCACGCCGGTGACGAAGCCGCCCAGATGCGCCTCCCACGCGAGAAGGCCCGAGAGCAGCACCCAGAGCAGGACGTTCAGCGCCGCCAGACCAAGGAGCGAGCGCCACAGCGGCCCCATGTCGGCGCGCATCTTTCGCCGCACCTGCCATTCCCAGAACTTCCACGCGCCGATCAGCCCGAACACCGCCCCCGAGGCGCCGATCATCGGCGACGTGCTGCCGGAGAGCAGCGCAAACCCGGCAGCACCCCCGATGGCGGTCAGCGCGTAGAGCAGCAGGAACCCCTGCTGTCCGATCCGCGCCACCACGATCCCGCCCAGCGCCAGCACCGCGATCATGTTGCCGATCAGGTGCAGGAACCCGCCGTGCAGGAAGGCATAGGTGACGAACATCAGCTCGCGCTGGAAGGGGTAGAGCGTTGTCCAGCCTTCCCGCAGCACCCCGTTCCAGAACGCCCCATAGGCCAGCGCCAGATTGCGCAGGTTCCCCTGACCGATCAGATCGGCGGAGAGCAGCGTGAACAGCGCCTCGGGCAGGCAGGTCAGGCCCACAAGCCAGAGTACGGCGGGGCTGTTCGGATGGATGCCGGGGCGGATATGATCGCGCATGGCCCCAGCTCTTATCGCGCCGGTGCGGTCTTGGGAACGGGCGATCCTGTCGTCCGGATCACTTTGCGCTGTCCCGCGCAGGAAGAGGCGCCTGCGTCTCAATGTCCGGTCCCGCGCAAGACCACCCGAAAGGTTGCGAGGATCAGCATCATATCCTGCCAGAAGCTCAGCGTGCGCTCATAGACGGCATCGAGTCTGGCGCGCTGGCTGAAATCCACGTCATTGCGCGCAGAGACCTGCCACAGGCCGGTGAGCCCGGGGCGCAAGGCGAAATACGCGGATGCGTGGGCGCCGTAGAGCTCAAGCTGATCGGGCATCATCGGGCGCGGGCCCACGATGCTCATGTCGCCGCGCAGGATGTTGAACAGCTGCGGCAACTCATCCAACGATGTGCGCCGCAGCACCTTTCCGACCCGCGTGATGCGCGGATCGTTGCGCAGCTTCTGCGTGGCGTTCCATTCGCGGCGCAGCGCCGGGTCCTGCGCCAGCAGGTCGTCGAGGATGGCATCGGCATCGCGCACCATGGTCCGGAATTTCCAGACCCGGAACCTGCGCCCGCCCCGTCCCAGCCGGTCCTGGGCGTAGAAGGGGTTGCCGCCCTCGATCAGAAGCGCGAGCGTGATCACCGCCATGATCGGAAGCACCAGAGGCAGCGACAGCACGACAAGCGCGATATCCACGAGCCGCTTGGGGCTCTGGCGATAATACTCCGACCCCGAACGCGCGAGCGGGCGCCTCCGCTGAAGAGCCTCGTCAGGATACATCGCCATTTCAAACACCCCAGAAAGCACCGAGCCTCTCGCCGCCAGGATCAGGGACGAGGGCCTTTTTTCCCCGGATGAGACATCGCACCCGGCCACGGCTTGCCCGTAGATCTATAGAAAATTATGCAAAGTTTCAGGAGTTGCGCTCACAACAAATCGTTTCCTTCGGGGAACCAATCCGGAAACAGTGTAAGTATATGAAATATATATAGAAACACCGCCTGAAGTTTTCCTTGGCTTTGCTCGATTTCTGTCACATTCGAAAGCGATGGTAAGTGGCCCACCACCATGGTGCGAGCCTGAATTTTTAATACACTTTCAGGTTGTAAATCCGGGCTGGGTGATTCTCTTTCACCGGGCGATTCTCCGCATTGGACGATGCCCCGAATATGCCCTGTTTGAATTCAATTCTCGCCATCCTCTGCCTATATCTGGACGGCGAACCGGTACGCTCCGGTCCGGCAGGCAGCAAGGTTTCATGGCAGGCAGATTTGCATCCTATCTGGATCACTTCGGATTTGCGCAGCGCCCCTTTGCGCTGACGCCGGACCCCGAGTTCCTGTACTGGACCGATGCGCATCGCGGGGCCTATGCGATGCTGCAGTACGGGCTGACGACGCATGCGCCGATCACGCTGATGACCGGCGAGATCGGATCGGGCAAGACCCTGCTGCTGCAATACTTCGTCGAGGATCTGGACGATTCGATCACTCTGTCCATGGTGACGAACACGCGGCCCGGGACGCGTGATATCCTGCAGTGGCTGCTGCCCGAACTCGCCAACCAGAGCACCGGCGACGAGCGCACCTTTCGTCAGGTGCGCGAGTTCTTCATCGCCGAATACAACGAAGGCCGGCGTGTCCTGCTGATCATCGACGAGGCGCAGAACCTCAGCCTCGAGGCGCTGGAAGAGTTGCGGATGCTGACCAATATCAACATCGGCAAGGATGACGTGCTGCAACTGATCCTGGTCGGCCAGCCGGAATTGCGCGACATGGTGCGCCGCCCCGAACTGGTTCAGTTCGCGCAGCGGGTTGCCGCGAACTACCACATTCCGAACATGAAACCCGAAACCGTGGCCGGATACATCGCCCACCGGCTGAAGGTCGCGGGCGGGCGCCCGGCGATCTTCAGCAAGCAGGCCGCTGCGCGCGTGGCCGAAGTCACCGGCGGGGTGCCGCGCCTCGTCAACCAGATATGCGATCTGGCCCTGACCTATGCCTTCGCCGAGGGGGACCAGATGGTGCGGCTGGCCACGGTGCAGGCGGTCATCGACGATGGCCTGTTCTTTGGCCCGGCACCGCCGCCGCCCGGGCCGAAGCGGCTCTGACCGGCCCCCTGCGCGCGCCGCCTACCAGTGGCCGGTGTTTTCCATGCTGGCCCAGGGTTCCTGCGACGGCAGCGGATCGCCCGCCTGCAGCAGTTCGATCGAGATATTGTCCGGTGAACGCACGAAGGCCATGCGCCCGTCGCGCGGGGGACGGTTGATGGTCACGCCATTGTCCATGAGTTCCTGACACTTGGCGTAGATGTCATCGACGGCATAGGCGATATGACCGAAGTGGCGGCTGTCCGAGGGTAGGGCATCGTCGCCGTCCCAGTTCCAGGTCAGTTCGATGGGACATTCGGGCTGGCCCGGCGGGGCCATGAACACCAGCGTGAAGCGCCCGCCCTCGCTTTCGTGGCGGCGCGTTTCCTCCAGCCCCAGCAGGCGGTAGAAGGCCATTGAACGGTCCAGATCCTTCACCCGGACCATGGTGTGCAGATATTTCATCGCATCCTCGCAGCTATTCCCAAAATCTGGCCTTCAGCCTAGCCTCTGCGCAGGCGGCGGCAAGTCCCCGTTGCGGTTGCGCGCGGGGATGATCTGGCGCAAAACGGACGGGCGCGGCATGACGCGCGCGCAACGGACCGGGGAGAGCGGATGCAGACCTATCTGGATGCCCTGCGGCAGGTGTTGGATAAGGGCGCGCCCTCGGACGACCGGACCGGCACCGGCACGCTGTCATGCTTCGGCATGCAGATGCGGTATGATCTGGCCGAGGGCTTCCCGCTGGTCACCACCAAGCGGGTGCACCTGAAATCCGTGATCCACGAGTTGCTGTGGTTCCTGTCGGGCGACACCAACGTTCGGTATCTGCAGGAGAACGGGGTCAGCATCTGGGATGAATGGGCCGGTCCCGATGGCGATCTGGGGCCCGTCTACGGTCGGCAGTGGCGCGATTTCGGCGGCGTGGACCAGATCGCCGACTTGGTGGCGCAGATCCGGGCGGCGCCGCACAGTCGGCGGCTGATCGTTTCGGCGTGGAACCCGCCGGATGTGCCGTCGATGGCACTGCCGCCGTGCCATACGCTCTGGCAGGTGCGGGTGCTGGACGGGCGGCTGCATCTGCAGCTTTACCAGCGCTCGGCGGACATGTTCCTGGGCGTGCCGTTCAACATCGCCTCCTACGCGCTGTTGCAGCACATGCTGGCGCAGGTGACGGGCTATGAGCCGGGCGTCTTCGTGCACACGATCGGCGATGCGCATATCTACTCGAACCACATGGATCAGGTGCATGAGCAGTTGCTGCGCAGTCCGCGCCCGCTGCCGAGGTTGCGCCTGAACCCCGGGGTCGATGACCTGTTCGCCTTTACCTACGATGACATCACGGTCGAAGGATACGATCCCCACCCGGCGCTGCCCGCCCCGGTGGCGGTGTGACGCGCCCGCCCGCCCCGGGCGGGGCGCCCCACCCGCCCACCCCTGCGCCCCGCCCGGGGCGGGCGGGCGCGTCACTGGTGCATCCCTGGGGTGTCAGGTGCTGACTCTGATCGTGGCGCGGGCGCGGGGCGGGGCGATTGGCCGGGCGGGCACGATCCCGTGGCATGCGCCCGAGGATCTGGCCTTCTTTCAGCGCGAGACGCTGTGCGGTGCTGTCATCATGGGGCGCCGGACCTGGGAAAGCCTGCCGAAGCGCCCCTTGCCGCGGCGGATGAACATCGTGGTGACGCGGTCCCGGCTGGAGGGGCCGGACGCCTGCGCCGGAACGCTTCCGGAAGCGTTGACGCTGGCGCAGGACGCCGGACACCTGCGGGTCTATGGCATCGGCGGGGCACGGGTCTATGCCGACCTGCTGCCGCTTGCGGACCGGTTGCTGCTGACCCGTGTGGATCTGGACGTGCCGGACGCCGACACCTTCTTTCCGCGGGTTCCCGAGGCGGAGTGGCACCTTGCCCGGCACATCCTGCTGCGGACGGCACCCCCGCGCTGCACGGTCGAGGAATACCTGCGCCACCGCTCTTGAGCGCGTCCGTGGAGCGCCTTGCATCGCCGGGCCTCGGGGCATAGGTCAGACGCGAAACGGAAACAAGAAGGGCAAAAGATGCGCATTCAGGTCAACACCGACAACACCATCCAGGGCCGCAACGACGTGACGACGATGGTCGAGGAAATCCTGCATTCCAAGCTTTCGGCGGTGTCGGCCACGATCACGCGCATCGAGGTGCATCTGCAGGACCAGAACGCCCAGAAGAGCGGCCCCGATGACAAGCGCTGCATGGTCGAGGCGCGGCTGGAAGGGCTGGCGCCGCTGTCGGCGACCGATGCCGCCGACAATATCCGCTCGGCGGTTTCGGGGGCTGTGGACAAGCTGCGCAACGTGATCGACTCGGAACTGGGCAAGCTGCGCCAGCGCCGCTGAGCCTGTCCGGGGGCCTTGCTTGGTTTGACCAATTACAGGGGGCGGACACGCCGCCCGCTGGGGCGCCCCTGAGGCTCATCACGGCCGCGGTGCGATGTGAGCGGTTATGACAGCGAAGCTGTCGCAGAGTGGTCACAAAAAGCGACCCCGCAGGCACCCCTCTGCGAAAGCGGTGGCAACAGCCTCGAGCGGCTGATGCGCTCAACCGTTCGAGGCCGCGAGCGAGATGTTGGGTCGCCGCTCGACCGGGGGCGGCCCGGCGTGGGTGTCCATGAAGTCCATCACCAGCGGCCGGATGTTGTTGCGCCAGCTCTTGCCCGCGAAGATGCCGTAATGCCCCGCGCCCTCTTCCAGATGCTTGGCCTTCTTGCTGTCATCCAGCCCGGTCAGCAGGTCCAGCGCCGCAAGACACTGGCCCGGCGCGCTGATGTCGTCCTTGGACCCTTCGACCACCTTGACCGCGACGCTGGTGACCTTGCCGAAATCGATCTGGTGCCCGTCGACAACGAAGGCGTTGCGCGCGATCTCGCGGCTCTTGAAGATACGCTCCACGGTCGACAGGTAGAATTCCGCCGTCATGTCCATCACGGCCAGATATTCGTCATAGAAGCGGTTGTGCTTGTCGCGCTCGCGCCCATCGCCCTTGGCTTCGGCGTTGATCTTGTCCGAAAACGCCTGGGAGTGCCGTTCGGCGTTCATGGATATGAACGAGGCAAGCTGCAACAGCCCCGGATAGACCATGCGCCCGACGCCGGGATACTTGAAGCCCACGCGCTGGATGGCCAGATGCTCAAGCTGCCCCATGGTGATACGGCGGCCGAAGTCGGTGACCTCGGTCGGGGCCGCGTCGGGGTCCACCGGGCCGCCGATCAGGGTCAGGGTGCGCGGCTGGGCTTCGGGCTCCAGTTCGGCCAGATAGGCGGTCGCCGCCAGCGCCAGCGGCACCGGCTGACACACGGCAATGACATGCGTATCCGGTCCCAGATGGCGCATGAACTCCATGAGGTAGAGGGTGTAATCCTCGATATCGAACTTGCCTTCCGACACCGGAATGTCGCGTGCGTTGTGCCAATCGGTCACCCAGACCTCGCAATCGGTCAGCAGCGAGGCCACCGTGGAGCGCAAGAGCGTGGCATAGTGCCCCGACATGGGCGCACACAGCAGCACCCGGCGGGGTTTTTCGGGGCGACCATGCACCTTGAACCGCAGCAGGTCGCCAAAGGGGCGCCGGATTTCGGGGACCAGTTCCACCAGATGGTCGCGCCCGTCGGCGCCGACCACGGTGCGCACGCCCCAGTCGGGCTTGATCACCATGCGCGCGAAACTGCGTTCGGTCACCCGGCCCCAGGCGGACATCATCTTGAACATGGGATGCGGGACAAGGCCCCAGATCGGATAGGAAGCAAAGGCACGGGCCGAGGCCCCCATCCACTCGTTCGTGTTCCTGATGGTTTCCATCAGGTCGTAGGTCGCCATATGCTTCATTCCGTCTCCTTCCGGGGGAACCCCGTGCTCTTTCGAATCGCCGCTTCCCCCCGGACCCGCACGGCGTTATGCTGCACATGCGAAGATAGGGGGGATTTTCTGTCATGACAACTTCCGAATATGAAGATGGTCCAAAGGTCGAGCGTCTGAAGGAAAATCTTGCCCGGATCGAGGAGCTGACCCAGCGGCTGGTCGCGGCGCTGGCGCAGCGGGACATGCCCAAGCCTGAATTGCAGGCGCCGGATCACAGCCTGTTCCTGAAAGCCAGCACGGCCTATTGGGCCGAGATGATGCACAACCCCTCGAAAATCCTCGAACTTCAGGTCAATTACTGGGGCAAGACGCTGAAGCATTATGTCGAGGCGCAGGAGGCGCTGCGCACCGGCAAGCTGGCCGCGCCCGAGGACAACACGCCCGACGATCGCCGCTTCAACAACCCGTTGTGGAAGACGCATCCCTATTTCAACTTCGTCAAGCAGCAGTATCTGATGGCCGCCGAAGCCGTGCAGGACGCGGTGCAGGCGCTGGACAACGTGGAGGAGGTTGACCGCCGCCGGATCGAATACTTCACCCAGCAGATCGTCGACATGATGGCGCCGACGAATTTCCTGGGCACCAACCCGGACGCGCTGGCCAAGGCGGTGGAGACCGAGGGCGAAAGCCTGGTGCGCGGACTGGAGAACCTGGTGCGCGATGTGGAGGCCAACAAGGGCGAGTTGCTGGTCACCCTGGCCGACCGCGATGCGTTTCGCGTCGGTGGCAACATCGCCACCACCCCCGGCAAGGTGGTGTTCCGCAACCGCATGTTCGAACTGATCCAGTATGCGCCCACGACCGAGCAGGTGCATCGCACGCCGCTGGTGATCTTTCCACCCTGGATCAACAAGTTCTACATCCTGGACCTGAAACCCAACAACAGCCTGATCAAGTGGATCGTCGATCAGGGCTACACGCTGTTTGTGGTCAGCTGGGTCAACCCGGACCCCAGCTACGCCGAAGTGGGGCTGGATGAGTATGTTTCCGAAGGATACCTGGAAGCGATCCGGGTCGCCAAGGAGATCACCGGCGAGGATCAGATCAACGCCATCGGCTATTGCATCGCGGGCACTGTGCTGTCGCTGACGCTGGCGCTTCTGGACAAGCGCAAGGACAAGTCCGTGCGCTCGGCCACGTTCTTCACCACGCTGACCGATTTCTCGGACCGGGGCGAGGTTGGCGTGTTCCTGGAGGAGGATTTCGTCAGCGGGATCGAGGACGAGGTGGCCGACAAGGGCATCCTGCGCTCTATGTTCATGACCCGTACCTTCTCCTTCCTGCGGTCCAAGGACCTGATCTACGGCCCGGCGATCCGCAGCTACATGCTGGGCGAATCGCCGCCCGCTTTCGACCTGCTTTACTGGAACGGGGACGGCACCAACCTGCCTGCGAAGATGACGGTGCAGTATCTGCGCGGTCTGTGTCAGGAAGACCGCTTCGCCGCGGACAGCTATGAGATCTGTGGCGAGAAGGTCAGCGTGAAGGGCGTGAAGCTTCCGCTCTGCGCCATCGCCTGCGAAACCGACCACATTGCGGCGTGGAAATCCAGCTTCCGTGGCGTGTCCAAGATGGGCAGCCGCTCCAAGCAGTTCATCCTGTCGCAATCCGGCCATATCGCCGGGATCGTCAACCCGCCGTCGAAAAAGAAGTACGGCCATTACACCGCCGATGGGCCGCTGGACGATCCCGAAAGCTGGCGCGAACGCGCGGATTTTCACGAGGGGTCGTGGTGGCCGCGTTGGGAAGAGTGGTTGCGCAAGCGCTCCGGCGCCAAGGTCGATGCGCGCACGCCCGGCGATTCGGGCTATCCGGCGCTGGCGGACGCGCCGGGGACCTATGTTGTGGCGGTGCCGGACGACGAAAAACCAAAGGGTTAGAGGGTCAGCCCAAGAATTTTTCTGCACCGCAGAAAAAATCCTTGAAATGCTGCGCTGCAGCAAGCATATTCCTGTCAGACGCAGAAACCGGACCCCACCCCACACCCTCCGGTGCGTGAGACAAGGAGCATGATCATGACCAGCAACGACTACACCAAGATGATGAAAGACATGATGGGCGCTTTCCCGATGGACACCGCCGCCATGCAGGAAGCTTTCAAGACCCAGGCCGCCCTGACCGAGCGCATGAGCAAGGTCGTCCTTGAAGCCGCTGAAAAGTCGACCGAGATCTCGACCAAGTGGACCAAGAACACCCTCGCCAAGGTCGGCGAAGTGTCGACCGTCAAGGCTGAGCCCGCAGACTATTCCAAGGCGATGACCGATTTCGCTTCGTCTTCGGCCGAGATGGCCGCCGAGAACATGGCCGCCTTCGCCGAGATCGCGAAGAAGGTGCAGATGGAAACCGTCGAGCTGATGATGGCCGCCGGCAAGGACATGACCGAAGACATGACCGCCGCTGCCAAGAAGGCCACCGACGACATGACCGCTGCCGCCAAGAAGGCAACGGCCACCGCCGGCGCCAAGAAATAAGGCACGCGCGAAAAGCGCACCTTGCCTGAAACCGGTTCCTCCTCCCTGCCGGTGAATGGCCAAGGGCGGGTCCATTGCGACCCGCCCTTTCCTTTTGGCGCATGCTCGCATAGGCTTTCTGCAGCGCAAAAGGCAGGGGGAGAATGCCGTGGCCCAATCCGCAAAGTCCCAGCCGGACAAACCGCTGCTGATCAAGCGGTATGCGAGCCGCCGCCTGTACAACACCGAAACCAGCGATTACGTCACCCTTGACGATATCGCACGCCTGATCCGCGAGGGGCGCGAGGTGAAGATCGTCGACCTGAAATCGGGCGACGATCTGACCCGGCAATACCTGCTGCAGATCATCGCCGAACACGAAAGCCGGGGCGAGAACGTGCTGCCGCTCGACGTGCTGACCGATCTGGTGCGCAGCTATACCACGCAGGCGCAGTCGGTAGTGCCGCAGTTCCTGGCGATGTCCTTCGAGATGCTGCGCGAGGGTCAGTCCAAGATGGTCGAGAACATGACCAGCCTGCCGCATCCGATGGCCGGAATGCCCGGGTTCGAGGAATTGCAGCGCCAGCAGCAGGCCTTCCTCAAGACGATGATGGCCGGGTGGCCGGGCGTTGCCATGAGCGAGGGCGGGACCGAAGGCGCGCCCCCCGCCAAGCCCGAAAACGACGAGGATCTGGACAATATCAAGCGCCAGTTGGCCGAGCTTCAGAAACGCCTCGACACGATGAACAAGTGACGGGGAACAAGTGACGGGGAACAATTGAAGTGCTGAGCGCCGCAGTGCTGCGCCCTGCGCAAGAGCGGCCACTGCTTTCCGGCCTTTTGGCGCCACCGCGGCGTGCCAGGGAGCAGCAGGACGGCGTGCATGAGCAAGGCCGCAGCATACGCAAAACGGCGCCCCCGGGGCGCCGTTTTTTCAACTGGTCACGCGCACAGGTGCGCGCGATCTGACGGCACGCTCAGCTATTGCTGGGCTCGTTCTTGGGCTTGTCCGTGGTCTTGCGCTGGTCGGTTGCCGCCTTGACCGCGGGTGACGGGCTGCTCGGCGCCTTCGCGGGTGCGTTTGCCTGCGCGGGGGCGCTGCTGGCCGGTGCGGCGGCGGAGCGCGCGGCGCCGCCCGAATTGGCCGGTGCGCTGGTCACGGGGTCATCGGCCTTCTTGCGCGTGGTGGCCAGCGGGTCGTCCTGCCGCTGCACCGAGCCTTCGAAATGCGCTCCCGACTCGATGGCGATGGTCTTGTGTATGATGTCGCCTTCGACCCGCGCCGAAGAGGTCAGGCGCACCTTCAGCCCGCGCACCCGGCCGATGACGCGGCCGTTGATGACGATGTCATCGGCGATGATCTCGCCGCGGATGGTGGCGGTTTCGCCCACGGTCAGCAGATGCGCGCGGATGTCGCCGTCGATCACCCCTTCGACAACGATGTCGCCGGTGGTCTTGAGGTTGCCGGTCACGGTCAGATCCGACGACAGCACGGATGCGGCGGGTTTCGAGCGTGTGGATTGAGCAGCCTCCATCCCCGCGTCAGCCGCGCGGGGGCGGAACCCGGGCACCGACTCGGGGGCGTTGCGCGCGGGAGCGTCCTGCGCCGGCGTCGCCTTTGGGCCGGGTTCGTTGATACGGCTCTTAGAAAACATTCTGTCCTGCCCTTATGTACGTGATCGGATTTACGGCTCGGCCACTGACGCGGACCTCGTAGTGCAGATGCACGCCGGTCGAAGCGCCCGTGGTGCCCATACCACCGATTCGATCTCCACGCGAGACCCTTTGCCCGACCCGCACATCGATACGGTTCAAATGGGCGTAATAGGTTTCGATGCCGAAGTCGTGCTGGATCACCACCAGGTTTCCATAGCCGCCCTGGCGCCCCGCGGTCTTGACCACGCCGTCGGCGGTGGCGTGGATCGGCGTGTTGCGCGGTCCGGCCCAGTCCAGCCCGTTGTGCATCCGCGTGCGCCCGGTCAGCGGGTGGCGCCGTGGCCCGAAGCCCGAGGTCTGGCGCACGTTCCCCGCCGTGACCGGGCGCGACAGCGGCAGTCGCCCGGCGCCGATGCGGTAGCGGTTCAGCGTGTCCAGCCCGTTCAGGATTTCGTTCGCGCGCGACTCGGGGCTGTCGGGCGCCAGGCTGCCGTGGGTGGACACCGCAATCGGGCGCAGGGCGGGGGCTTCGGTCGCTGCCCCGCTGCGGACCGCCGACAGGATCTGCTGCGGCGAGACCCCGGCATTGCGGAAGGCGCGTTCCATCGGCACCATCGCCAGCTCGATCGCTTCTTCAAGCTGGCCGAAAATGCGGTTGCTGCGCTCGGCCATCAGCCGCGACTGCATGGCCATATGCTCAGCCTGCTGGCGATATTGCTCGGCCGTATGCGCGGCGGAGTCACGTTCGACAGCGGTGGTTTCAAGCGCGGCCAGCAGGAAATCCAGCGTGTCGATTGCATCGCGCGCGGTGTCGGCGGCGGTGCGGGCGCCGTTGCCGTCACCTTCGTAGCGCTGGACCATGGCTGCCAGTTCCGCGCGCGCCTCGTCGCGTTCGCGCACCGCGCGGCGCAGGGTGCGCTGGATGGTTTCTACCCCGGTTTCCAGTTCCATCCGGCGCTCTTCCGAGGCCAGCAGACTGGTCTGCATCTCGGAGACGCGGGCCATGGCCTGGCTGAACCGCTGGTGCGCGGCTTCGGTCTCGGCAGCGCGCCGGTCGCGCTCGGCGGCCAGATCGTTCAGGCGTTGTTCGTAGTTGGCCTGATCGCGCGCGACCTGATCGCGCAGGTTGCCGGAGCCTATGGAATCCATAAGGAGGATCGAGGTGGCGATGATAGACCAGGCCACGAAGGCCGTGGTGCCGCCGATGGCAATAGCCTGCGAAAGTGGCCGAAGACGGACGAAACGGGTCGCGCGGTCGGATTTCAGAAACAGACGCTGTTCGGGCAAAGCACGTTCAAGCCGCGCATTCAGCCGGTCGATCAATCGCTGCAATGGTTCGTCCCCGTGCGTTCGATGCGTTCTTTTGGGCTTTTACGACGCGGGCCTTCTGCTCATCCCGCAGCACATCATGTCCGCTGATTCGAGTGTTAGAACCTAGTTCACACAGCCGCAACAAATTTGAAACCTGTTGCGCGCCTGCATCATTGCCCCCGCGCAAGAATGAGCAAGAACCCGCCGATTCCGGGCGGTAGGCCGGGCACAACCGCAACCAGTGGCGGTGCGCCCGGCGCTGTCCGCTACAGGCTGTCCACTACAGGGCGCGCGTCGCCTCGAGCACCGCGTCGACGTGACCGGGCACCTTGACCTTGCGCCAGACCTGCGCAATCCGGCCTTCGCCGTCGATCAGGAAGGTCGCGCGCTCGATCCCCATGTACTTCTTGCCATACATGGCTTTTTCGACCCAGGTGCCATACGCCTCGCACACGCCGCCCTCTTCGTCCGAAACCAGCGCCACCTTCAGCCCGTGCTTGGCGATGAACTTGTCATGCTTGGCCACGCTGTCCTTGGACACACCGACCACCACGGCCCCCGCGGCGGCGAAGTCCTCGGCGGCTTCGGTGAAGCCGATCGCCTCCTTGGTGCAGCCCGAGGTGTCGTCCTTGGGGTAGAAATACAGCACCACCTTGGACGGGCGCAGGGCCGACAGGGTGAGCGTTTCGCCGCCGTCGCGGGGCAGGGTGAAATCCGGGGCGGTTGCGCCAATCTCGGGCATGGTCTGATCCTCACTCGTGGTTGATTGAATCCTCGTTGTAGGGGAAGCACGGCGGAGTTAAAGCCCGTGCGCTGCATGCCCCGGAGCCTGCCCCTGATGCGTCTGTCCGATTTCGATTTCGACCTGCCCGAGCATCTGATCGCCACGCGACCGGTGCATCCGCGCCCTGCGGCGCGGTTGCTGGTGGCCGATGGTGACGCGCTGGCCGACCGCCATGTGCGCGACCTGCCGTCGCTCCTGCGCCCCGGTGACCGGCTGGTGCTGAACAACACGCGGGTGATTCCGGGGCAGCTTTCGGGACGGCGGCTGCGCGAGTGTGCCGAGGGCATGATCGAAGCCGGCGTGGATGTGACCCTGATCGCGCCCCTGCCGGACGGGGCGTGGCGCGTGCTGGCCCGCCCGCTCCGCAAGCTGCGCGAAGGTGACCGGGTGGTGTTCTCGGACCGGCTCTTGGCGCGCGTGACCGACCGCGGCGCCGAGGATGCCGTGCTCCACTTCGACCGGGCCGGCCCGGAGTTCGACGCCGCGCTGGCCGAGGCAGGGCGCATGCCGCTGCCCCCCTATATCGCCGCCCGCCGCCCCGCCGATGCGCAGGACATGCAGGATTACCAGACCGTATTCGCCCGCCACGCGGGCGCCGTGGCCGCGCCCACGGCCTCGCTCCATTTCGACGCGGAATTGCTGGCCGCCCTGCGCGCGCGCGGCGTTGCCATGACCGAGGTGACGCTGCACGTCGGCGCGGGCACCTTCCTGCCGGTCAAGAGTGATGACGTGACCGCCCACCGGATGCACGCCGAATGGGGCCGGATCAGCGCCGATGCGGCGGATCAGATCAACGCAACCCGCGCGGCGGGCGGGCGGATCATCCCCGTGGGCACCACTGCGCTGCGGCTGATCGAAAGCGCCGCGGCCGCGGACGGCACGCTGAGCGCCTGGACCGGCGAGACCGACATCTTCATCACACCCGGTTACCGCTTTCGCGTGACCGATGCGCTGATGACCAACTTCCACCTGCCGAAATCGACGCTCCTGATGCTGGTCTCGGCGCTGATGGGCCGGGACCGCATCCGCCGGGTTTACGATCATGCCATCGAAAGCGGGTATCGATTCTTTTCCTATGGGGACGCCTCGCTGCTGATCCCGCCCGAGAGCGCGTCCGAAACCGACCCGTGATCCGCCGCCTGAGGTCGCGGAGATGACAGACCGGCCTATTGCAAGCCCTTATCGCTGGCGCCGACATGCCGCGCGCCGCCCAATGAAGGAACACAGGGAATGATCCGCGTCTTCTTGGCCTCGTGGCCGCTCTTGCTGGGGATGCTGCTGCTGATGATCGGCAACGGGATCCAGGGCACGCTTCTGGGCATTCGTGGCGGGCTGGAAGGGTTCAGCACGCAGCAGATGTCGATCGTCATGTCGGCCTATTTCCTGGGCTTCCTGTTCGGTTCGCGCATGGCGCCCGAACTGATCCGGCGCGTGGGTCATGTGCGGGTCTTTGCGGCGCTGGGCTCGCTGATCTCGGCAATCCTCGTGCTCTATGCGGCGGTGCCGGACTGGATCGCCTGGGCAGGGCTGCGGGTGCTGATCGGCTTTTGCTTTGCGGGCGTCTATGTGACCGCCGAAAGCTGGCTGAACAACACCGCCACCAATGACACGCGCGGGCAGACGCTGTCGCTTTACATGATCGTGCAGATGGCGGGGATCATTTCGGCGCAGGGGCTGGTGAATCTCGCCGATCCGGCGGGTTTCATGCTCTTCGTGGTCCCGTCCGTGCTGGTTTCGCTGGCTTTCACCCCGATCCTGTTGTCGATCAGCCCGGCGCCCGCGTTCGGCAGTACCAAGCGGATGGGGTTCTTGCGCCTCTATCAGGTCTCTCCGCTGGGGGTGGTGGGCATCTTCCTGATGGGGGGCGTTTTTGCGGCGCTATTCGGCATGGCGGCGGTCTGGGGCGGGATTGCCGGGCTGTCGGTGCTGGAAATCACCACCTTCGTTGCGGCCATCTACACCGGCGGGTTGGTGTTCCAGTATCCCATCGGCTGGGTTTCGGACCGGATGGATCGGCGGCAACTGATCCTGGGCGTGGCGGCAGTGGGCGCGCTGGCCTGTCTGGCGGCCGCCATGCTGCCGCTGGGGTTCACGGCGCTTCTGGGTGTGGCCATGGTGATCGGTGGCGTGTCGAACCCGCTCTATTCGCTGCTGCTGGCCTATACCAACGATTATCTGGAGCATGACGACATGGCCGCGGCCTCGGGCGGCTTGATGTTCGTCAACGGCCTTGGCGCGGTGGTAGGGCCGCTGATCATCGGCTGGATCATGGCGCTGATCGGTCCGGCGGGGTTCTTCCTGTACATCGGGCTGCTCTGCGGGCTGCTGACGCTTTACGCGGGCTGGCGGATGACGCGCCGTCCGGCGCCTTCGGTCGACCATACCGGCAGCTACACGGCGGTTACCCCGGGCACCACAGCGGTGGCCTATGAGGCCGCGATCGAAGCGCAGGGCGATGAACCGGAGCGCTGATCCGTCACCGAAAGGTCACAATCCGAGCAGGCGTGCGCGACTTGCCGCCGATGGCGTTGCCTGATTCTTGCGTAGAAACGCGCGCAGTGGCACGCTTTTTTTCAGGTGGCGTCGCACAGGAGGCAAAGATGGACACCGCGAAGACAGTCCTGCGGTTCTGGCTTGATGAGGTGGGGCCCAAGGGCTGGTATGAGGTCAATTCCGACCTTGATGCAACGATCCGGGAGCGGTTCCTGGGTCTTTGGGAACACGCCGCGCGCGACGGGCTGGGGCACTGGCAAAGCAACCCTCAGGGGGCTTTGGCCTATCTGATCGTCACCGACCAGTTCCCGCGCAACATGTTCCGCGGCGAGGCCAGGGCTTTCGCCACCGATGCGCTGGCGCTTCGGGCGGCGATCCGGGCGTGTCATCACAAGCTGGACATGCAGATCGCCGAGCCGCAGCGGCAGTTCTTCTACCTGCCGCTGATGCACTCGGAAAGCCCGTTCGATCAGGACCGCTGCGTGCGCATGTTCCTGACCCGGATGCCGGAAACGGGGATGCAGAACCTGCTTCATGCCCGCGCCCACCGGCAGGTGATCCGCGACTTCGGGCGCTTTCCCTACCGCAACGCGGCGCTTTCCCGCGCCAACACCCCGGACGAGGACACGTTCCTGCAGCGCGGCGGCTATGGCGAGGTCGTGCGCGAATTGCAGGTCGCGGCCTGACACCGCCCCGGGCTTGCGCGCCCCGGGCGATTGTCATTCGCAGGGCACAGGGCGGGTATGACCTTGTTCATACCCGCCGACGTTGCACGGTTCCCGGAATTGGTTTAATGCCAAACCAATTCTTCAGGGAGGCGTCCATGGCGGCCAAATCGTATGATGTCATTGTGATCGGGGCAGGGCCGGGCGGCTATGTGGCCGCGATCCGGGCCAGCCAGCTGGGCAAAAGGGTCGCCATCGTCGAGCGCGAGCATCTGGGCGGCATCTGCCTGAACTGGGGCTGCATTCCCACCAAGGCCATGCTGCGCTCGGCCGAGGTGTTTCACCTGATGCACCGGGCCAAGGACTTCGGGTTGAAGGCCGAGGGGATCGGCTACGACCTGGACGCCGTGGTGAAGCGCTCGCGCAAGGTGGCGGGGCAACTGACCAGCGGCATCGGCCACCTGATGAAGAAGCACAAGGTCGATGTGGTGATGGGCGCGGGCAGCGTGCCCGGCCCGGGCAAGGTCACGGTCAAGACCGACAAGGGGACCGAGGAGTTGACCGCGCCGGACATCATCCTGGCCACCGGTGCGCGGGCGCGCGAACTGCCGGGACTGGAGGCCGATGGCGATCTGGTCTGGACCTACAAGCACGCGCTTGAGCCCAAGCGGATGCCCAAGAAGCTCCTGGTCATCGGCTCCGGCGCGATCGGGATCGAGTTTGCCAGCTTCTTCAACACGCTGGGCGCCGAGACCACGGTGGTGGAGGTGATGGACCGGATCCTGCCGGTGGAAGACGCCGAGATCAGTGCCTTCGCCAGGAAGGCGTTCGAGAAGCAGGGCATGAAGATCATGGCGAAATCCATGGTCAAGAAGCTGGACCGCGCCAAGGGCAAGGTCACCGCGCATATCGAGACCGGCGGCAAGACCGAAAAGCACGACTTCGACACGGTGATTTCCGCCGTGGGGATCAAGGCCAACACCGAGGGGCTGGGGCTGGAGGCGCTGGGCGTCAAGGTCGACCGCGGCCATGTGGTGACCGATGAATACTGCCGCACCGGGGTCAAGGGCGTCTGGGCCATCGGCGATCTGGTGGCCGGGCCCTGGCTGGCGCACAAGGCCAGCCATGAGGGCGTGATGGTGGCCGAGATGATCGCCGGCGGGCACCCGCACCCGGTGAAGCCCGACGCGATTGCCGGCTGCACCTATTGCCACCCGCAGGTGGCCAGCGTCGGCCTGACCGAGGCGCAGGCGAAGGAAAAGGGCCACAAGGTCAAGGTCGGCCGCTTCCCCTTCATCGGCAATGGCAAGGCGATTGCGCTGGGCGAGCCGGAGGGAATGATCAAGACCATCTTCGACGAGGGCACCGGCGAGTTGCTGGGCGCGCATATGGTGGGGGCCGAGGTCACCGAACTGATCCAGGGCTATGTGGTGGGCCGCACGCTGGAGACCACCGAGGCGGAACTGATGGAAACCGTCTTCCCGCACCCCACACTGTCCGAGATGATGCACGAATCGGTGCTCGACGCCTACGGCCGCGCGCTGCACTTCTGACCCTGCTATCAAGCGGAGCGGCCTTGCGGCCGCACGCGAAAGGTCGCGCCCCCGCTGGGGCGCTCCGTTGGTGCCTGTGGCAGCCGGTGGTCAGGCGACCGCGGCGTTGGTCTTCGCCGCCAGCTTGCCCTGCGCCCAGGCGTTCAGCACCTTGTAGGTGATGGCCGGGATGGCCAGCGTGGCCGCCACCAGCAGCAGCCCGCCAAGGATGCCCTCCAGCCCGTCGCCGCCCGAGATGCTCAACAGCGCGGTGGCGAAGGCTGCCATCGGAAAGGTAAAGGCTCCCCAGAGCGGGGTGAACCTGGCCTCGGTCAGCCAGCGCGTGCTGAGGAGCAGCGCGAGCAGGATCAGCGCCCCTAGCGCTGCCGCCGCCATGCCCAGTTCGGGCAGGCCCAGCATGGTCGCCACCGTGGCAAACAGGCTGGCAGGCGCAAGGTGGATCGCCAGCAGCGGGCGCAGTGGTGCGGGCGGGATACGACGGATCAGCTGCACCGCGCTGATGGCCCAGATCGCCAGCGCCAGCGGAATGGTGCCCCAGAGGATCGCGCGGGACAGATCCGTTGCGCCCAGCGGGATCAGTGCCAACGGCAGAAGGATCGGGCCGACCAGCAACAGGTGGAACACCGGCGTGACCACGCGGCCCTCGGGCGGGCCGGTCATCAGGACGCGGGCGACCAGTATCAGCAGCCCGGCATGGGCGATGACCGACATCGCCAGCACCCCCCAGGCCAGCCCCGGCGCAAAGGGCACCAGCGCCGCCGCCAGAAGCGACAGCGACAGCACCAGCGCCGCCAGCCCCGCGCGCCCGGGCAGGATGCGCAGATCCTCGATCACCACCCCGGGGCGGCGCAAGGGTTTCGATACCCAGGCTACCAGGCAGAACAGGAACAGCAGCGCCGCCGCGCCGAGGATCAGATCGCCGATCCCCGCCGGCGCGCCCAAGGTCCGCGCCGCCTCGCGCCAGCCCAGCCCCAGCCCCAGAAGCCCCATCAGCGGCGGGAACAGGGCCGGGGGCGTGTCGCGCCAAAGCCCCGGCGGGCGCTGCGGCAGGGGCGGTGGCAGGGGGCGGCGGGACATGGCGGGCCTCAAGGCTGGGGTGGGTGCGACGAAATGTATTCCGCGGCGACGCGGATGCGATTGGCGAACACATGCGGTGACTGGCATATGTCTCGCGATCTGACAAGGGACGGCAATCGGTACCGGAACGGGGACGGGACATGCGGCGATACCTGACATTGATGCTGGCGCTTGCGCTGGAACTGCCCGCGCTGCCGGTGCGGGCGGAGCGGCTCTACACCGCGCTGACTGCCGCAGCGCTGGCCGAAACCTCGGCGCTTGTGGTCGATATCCACCGCCCCGCGGAATGGGTGCCGACCGGGGTGCTGCCGAACGCGCTGCTGATGGCCTTCACCGACGCCGACAGCTTTGCCGAAGCCCTGCGCCCGCATCTGGCCCCGGGCCAGCCGGTGATGCTGATCTGCCGCACCGGTAACCGGACGGCGCAGGCAACCGCGCTGCTGACCCCGCGCATGGACGTGCCGGTGATCGACGTGCGCGGCGGTATGGTCCGGCTGATCTCCGAAGGCCATCGCCCCGCCGCCCCGCGCGCGGCACAGGGCTGCACCATCTGCCGAATCGAGAGGCAGTTGCGTGGTGCTCCCCGGCTGCGGGGTGGCGCGGCGCGGCCCCTCTGGTAACGTGACAGGGTGCGATTGCGATGGCGGCCCTCGAACGTGCCTGACGACCTGAAACTGATCCTGGGCCTGCTGCGCCATTTCTGGCCCTCGGCCCTGATACTGGCGATTCCGCTGATGATGACGGTGGCGCTGGCGCGCAGCGGGCTGGACGAGTTGCGGGCGGCGGACACGCTGTTCCGGACCGGCGTACAGACCGAGGTGCGGATACATGACGTGACACAGGGCAACCCCCGGCGCAGTCCGCGCTACGGGATGGATTACAGTTTTGTCACCGAGGCCGGGGAGACGCGGCGCCAGCGCGGGCAAACCCCGCGCGGTGTCACGCGGCACGCCGCGCCGGGTGATCAGCCGACCCTGTGGTATCTGCCGCACAATCCGGCGCACCACAGCTTCGATCCGCTGCGCGACCGGGCGCAAGCGCTGCAGCGGCTGGGGCTGGCGGGGCTGTTCGGTCTGATCACGCTGGGGGCGGGGGGTGTGCTGGGCCGGCCCGTGGTCTCGGCCGCGCGCGCGCTGCGGTCCGGGCCGGTGCGCCGCGCGCAGGTGACGGCCCATGCCACCCGCCCCGGCCCGCGCGGTGCGGCGCTGCCGGTGCTGGAATGGCGCGATGCGGCGGGCGCCACGGGGTGGCTGCGAATGGGCGAGCATCAGCCGCGCGCGCGCTACCCGGTCGGAAGCTGGAGCGTCGAACTGGCCCGCGACCCAGCGACAGGCCGCGACTGGTGGCTGGCGGATTTCTGAGTGCTTTGCCTTTGGGGCGGTCCGGCGCTAGGGTCCGCCACAACAGGCCAGCGACAGGACACTCTCATGCACGCTTTCGGACAAAGCCAGTCGGTCCGCCGGACCGAGGATACGCGCCTGCTGACCGGGCAGGGGCGGTTTCTGGACGATATCGCGCCTGCGGACGCGCTGCACGCGGTGTTCCTGCGCGCGCCGCTGGCGCATGGGCGCATCACGGCGCTGGACCTGTCGGCGGCGCAGGAGGCCCCCGGCGTGGTGGCGGTGCTGGACGCGGCGGCGCTGGACGCCGCCGGGGTGGGGGCGCGCATGGAGGCCAGCCTGCGCACGAACCGCGACGGCACCACCGCCGCCGACCCGGCTCGGCCCTTGCTGGCGCGCGACCGGGTGCGTTTTGTGGGCGAGCCGGTGGCGATGGTGGTGGCCGAAACGGCGGCGCAGGCGCGCGATGCGGCGGAACTGATCGAACTCGACCTCGACCCGCTGCCCGCGAAGCTGGACCTTGCCCCGGGCGGAGAGTGTATCCACGCGCAGGCACCCGCCAACATCGCCTATGACTGGGCGGTGGGGGATGAGGCGGCGGTCGAGGCCGCTTTCGCCCGCGCCGCGCATCGGGTGGCGATCACGGTGGAGCAGCCGCGCCTGCTGGCGTCATCGATGGAGCCGCGCGGCGCCTTCGCCGAATGGGACGGGCAGCGCCTGCACCTGTGTTTCAGCGGGCAGGGCGTGTGGACCATGAAGGCGCGGCTGGCGGCGATGCTGGGGCTGGACCCGGCGGATGTGCGCGTGACCATCCCCGATGTGGGCGGCGGCTTCGGGATGAAGGCGATGCCCTACCCCGAGTATTTCACCATCGCCCATGCCGCCCGCGCGCTGGGCCGACCCGTGCGCTGGCAGGCGGACCGGTCGGAGTCCGTGCTGAGTGACAACGGCGGCCGCGACCTGCGATCCGAGGCGGAACTGGCGCTGGACGCGACTGGCAGAATTCTGGCCTATCGCGTGGCGAACTGGTCGAATCTGGGCGCGTATAATTCGGAATTCGGACAGAACATGCAGTCGGGGCTGTTTTCCATGGTGGCCACCGGGGGCTATGACATTCCCGCGGCGCGGGTCCATGCGCGCGGGGTCTATACCAACACCACGCAGGTCGATGCCTATCGCGGCGCGGGCCGCCCCGAGGCGATCACCGTGCTGGAGCGGCTGATGGACAAGGCCGCGCGGGAGCTGGACCTGTGCCCCTTCGACCTGCGCGCGCGCAACTTCATCGCGCCGGGGCGGTTCCCCTATGACACGCTGGCGGGGGACAAGATTTCGGACGGGGACTTCGGGCGGGTGCTGGAGCGCGCGCGGGTTGAAGGCGATGTGGCGGGCTTCGCCACGCGGCGAGCCGATAGCGAAGCGCGCGGGATGCGGCGCGGGCTGGGGCTGTGCTTCTACATCGAGAGCATCCTGGGCAACCCGGCCGAAGGCGCGGCGGTGGCGTTCGAGGACGACGGCACGGTGACGCTTTACGTCGGCACGCAGTCGAACGGGCAGGGGCATGAAACGGTCTTCGCGCAGTTCCTGGCCGACCGCACCGGCGTGCCGATGGAGGCGATCCGCGTGGTGCAGGGCGATACCGACCGGATCGCGCAGGGCGGCGGCACCGGGGGGTCACGCTCCATGACGGTGCAGACCAATGCGACGCTGGCGATGGTGGGCGGCATGACCGAGGCATTCGCGGCGTTCCTGGAACCGGACCTGGGGCCGGAGGTGGTTTTCGACGATGGCGCCTTTCGCGCGCCGGGGTCGAACCGCACGCTGACTCTGCTGGAAGCGGCGGCGCTGGCCCGCGCGCAGGGGCGGACGGAGTTGCTGCGCCATGAGGGGAAGGCGGAACTTGCGGCACGCTCCTATCCCAACGGCGCGCATCTGGCCGAGGTCGAGATCGACCCGGAAACCGGCGCCCTGCATCTGGAGCGCTACACCGCGGTGGATGATTTCGGCAACCTGTTGCATCCGCTGCTGGTGGAGGGGCAGGTGCATGGCGGGGTCGCGCAGGGGATCGGCCAGGCGCTGTGCGAGCGGGTGGTCTTCGATGAAGACGGCCAGCCGCTGACGGGCAGCTTCATGGATTACGCCATGCCGCGCGCCTCCGATCTGCCCTTCATCCGGTTCAATTCCGAGCCGGTGCCGACCGGCACCAATCCCCTTGGCGTCAAGGGCTGTGGCGAGGCCGGGACCGTGGGCAGTATCGCCGCCGTGGTCAACGCGGTGCAGGACGCGCTGGGGGACGGCGCGGACGTGCAGATGCCGCTGACCCCGCAGCGCGTCTGGGAGCTGTGCGCGCAGAGCAGCTGAGGAGGCGGTGCGGGTCCGGCGCCGTGGTCGCGTTGTCGGTTTTGCGACAATCCCGGTGGGCGCGTTCAGGGGCGCCGTCCTTGAGCAGTGCGCAAACAGCAGGTTGCAGATCGAAACAGGCCCGCCGTTGGGCGGGCCTGTCCGGGCTGTGTCAGATTTCGGGCCTTTGGTCGCTCAGTCCTCCATCGCCTCCAGTTCGTCGATGAAGCGGCCGATCAGGCTCAGGCCCTTGTCCCAGAAGCGCGGGTCCGAGGCGTCGAGCCCGAATGGCGCCAGCAGGTCCATGTGGTGTTTCGACCCGCCCGCGCGGAGCATGTCGAAATACTTCTCCTCGAACCCCTCGGGCGCGTCCTCGTAGACCGCGTAGAGCGCGTTCACCAGCCCGTCGCCGAAGGCATAGGCGTAGACGTAGAAGGGCGAATGCACGAAATGCGGGACATAGGCCCAGAAGGTTTCATACCCGTCCATGAAGTTGAACACCGGGCCCAGGCTTTCGGCCTGCACGCTCATCCAGAGCGCGTTGATGTCATCTGGGGTCAGTTCCCCGCCGCGCCGGGCCGCGTGCAGCTTGCACTCGAAGTCGTAGAAGGCGATCTGCCGGACCACGGTGTTGATCATGTCCTCGACCTTGCCGGCCAGCAGGGTCTTGCGCTCGGTATCCGAGGCGGCATTCGCCAGCAGGCGGCGGAAGGTCAGCATCTCGCCGAAGACGCTGGCGGTTTCCGCGAGCGTCAGCGGCGTCGATGACAACAACTCCCCCTGATCGGCGGCCAGCCGCTGGTGCACGCCGTGACCCAACTCGTGCGCCAGCGTCATCACGTCGCGCGGTTTGCCGAGGTAATTCAACATGATGTAGGGGTGCACATCAGTCACGGTGGGGTGCGCGAAGGCGCCGGGTGCCTTGCCCGGTTTCACGCCCGCATCGATCCAGCCGCGGTCGAAGAAGGGTTCTGCCTGCGCCGCAAGCTCCGGCGAGAAGCCCGCGAAAGCGTCCATCACCGTGGCTCGCGCCTGATCCCAGTCGACGGTCTTCGGCGGCTCCACGGGCAGGGGCGCGTTGCGGTCCCAGATTTCCAGCTTTTCCAGCCCCATCCACTTGGCCTTGAGCGCGTAATAGCGGTGCGAGAGGTTGGGATAGGCGGCCACCACCGCGTCGCGCAGGGCTTGCACCACCTCGGGTTCCACATGGTTGGCCAGGTGCCGGGCGTGCTGGGACGAGGGCATCTTGCGCCAGCGGTCCTCGATCTCTTTCTCCTTTGCCAGCGTGTTGTGCACGCGGGCGAAGAGCCGCAGGTTGTCGTTGAACACGGTCGCCAGCGACCGGGCCGCGGCCTCGCGCCGGGGGCGGTCGGGGTCGGTGAGCAGGTTGAGGGTGGATTCGAGTGCCAGCTTTTCGCCGTCGACCTCGAATTCCATGCCCGAAAGCGTTTCGTCGAACAGCCGGTTCCAGGCGGCCGCGCCGACGGTGGACTGGTCGTGCAGGAATTTTTCCAGTTCGTCGGACAACTGGTGCGGGCGCATGGCGCGCATCCGGTCGAACACCGGCTTGTAGCGGGCCAGATCGGCATTGGCGGCGAAGAGCGCGTCGAGCGCGGCATCCTCGATCCGGTTCAGTTCCAGCGCGAAGAAGACCAGCGCGGTGGTGGCGTCGGTCACCCGGTCCTGCGCGTCGGACATGAACTTGGCGCGCGCCGGGTCGGTGGTGTTCTGGTAGTAGCGCAGGCCCGCATAGGACATCAGCCGCCCGGCCAGCATGTCGATGGCCTCGTACCGGCGCACGCAGTCGAGCATGGCACCCGCGTCGAGGCCGGCCAGCTTGCCTTCGTAATCGGCGGCGAAGGCGGCGCAGTCGGCCTTGAGCCGGTCGAAATCGCGCGCGACCTCGGGCGCATCGGGGGCGGTGTAGAGATCGCTCAGATCCCATTCCGGCAGGTCGCCGAAATCGGACCTGCCTTCGGCCTTGGTATCGAATACGGGTTGAAAGCTGTATCGTGGCATACGCACCTCTGTCCTGTTTGCCGCAGTCCTACGCGGGCGCGGCAGTGCAGGCAACCACTGAGACCGCCAGCGCCGGGCATGGCAAGCGGTGGGCGCCATGCGACAGGTGCATATTCCTCTGGCATTCGCCCCCTTGGCTGCGCAGTATGTGGGCAGCGGCGTGAGCGGGGCATTTCGGACCCGGACCGGGCATGGCGGTTTCCCGTTGCGCGCCCGAGCGTGGTCGCGGGATAACAGGGTGACAGGTATCGAGGTGTTGCAGACGTGACAGGGCAGGCGTTCTTCAACGAGATGTATGAGTCAGGCCGCGTGCGGGGGCCGTATCGGCAGCTTGAGGACTGGATGGGCGACATGCCCGCCGAATTGCGCAGCCTGAAACAGGCCGAGGCCGAGGAACTGTTCCGGCGCATCGGCATCACCTTCGCGGTCTACGGCGAGGGGGGCGACCCGGAGCGGCTGATGCCTTTCGACATGTTCCCGCGCGTCTTCGCGCAGGACGAATGGCGGCGGCTGGAGCGCGGCGTGATCCAGCGCGCCAAGGCGCTGAACGCGTTTCTGGCCGATGTCTACGCGCGCGGCGAGATCGTGCGCGCCGGCCTGGTGCCGCGTGATCTGGTCTACCGCAACGAGGCCTATGAGGCCGCGATGGTGGGTTTCACGCCGCCGCGCGGGGTGTTCAGCCATATCGTCGGTGTGGATCTGGTGCGCACCGGGCCGGATGAATTCTTCGTGCTCGAGGACAATTGCCGCACGCCGTCGGGCGTGTCCTACATGCTGGAAAACCGCGAGATCATGATGCGGCTGTTTCCGGGGCTGTTCCGCGAAAACCGGATTGCCCCGGTGGACAGCTATTCCGAGGAGTTGCGGCGCACGCTGGCCTCGGTCGCCCCGCCAAAATGCGAGCGCGATCCGACCATCGTGATCCTGACGCCTGGAGCCTACAACTCGGCCTATTACGAGCACAGCTTTCTGGCCGACCTGATGGGGGTGGAACTGGTCGAGGGGCAGGACCTGTTCGTCGAGGGCGAATACGTCTGGATGCGCACCACCGAAGGCCCGCAGCGCGTGGACGTGATCTATCGCAGGATCGACGATGCCTTCATCGACCCGCTGTGCTTCCGCCCCGATTCGATGCTGGGCGTGCCGGGGTTGATGGATGTCTACCGCTCGGGCGGGGTGACGATATGTTCGGCGCCGGGGGCGGGGGTGGCCGATGACAAGGCGATCTATTGCTTCGTTCCCGAAATGGTGCGCTTCTACCTGGGCGAGGAGCCGATCCTGCAGAACGTGCCGACCTGGCAGTGCGGGACGGCGGAGGATCTGAAATACGTGCTGGCCCATCTGCCCGAACTGGTTGTCAAGGAGGTGCACGGCTCGGGCGGTTACGGGATGCTGGTGGGGCCGAAGGCCACGCGCGAGCAGGTCGAGAGCTTTCGGGTGCGCATCGAGGAGAGCCCCGGCAATTACATCGCCCAGCCGACGCTTTCGCTCTCGACCTGCCCGACCTTCGTGGACGAGGGCGTGGCGCCGCGCCATGTGGACCTGCGGCCCTATTGCCTGGTCGGCGAGCGGGTCACGCTGGTGCCCGGCGGGCTGACCCGGGTGGCGATGAAGGAGGGCTCGCTGGTGGTGAACTCGAGCCAGGGCGGGGGTGTCAAGGATACATGGGTGCTGTCGGAATGAGCATGCGGGCTGTGCGGCAGGTTGCGTGTCAGTCTGCGTGTCAGTCTGGGCGGGGGGCTGCCGCCCCCGTCCGCGCGGGGCGCGGACTCCCCCGCGGGTATTTTGGGCAAGATGAAGCCGGGGGCGGGGCATGCTGAGCCGGACGGCGACCAATCTGTTCTGGCTGGCGCGCTACATGGAGCGGGCCGAGACGGCGGCACGGCTGATGGCGGTGGGCGAGCGCATGTCGCTGATCCCCAGCACCTGCGGGTCGGGCTATCGCAGCGAGTGGGTGCCGCTGTTGCAGGCCAATGGCAGCTTTGCCATGTTCGAGGCCAAGTACCGCGACCCGGTGCAGCGCAATGTCGAGAGCTTCATGTTCTTTGACCGCGACAATCCGGGCTCGGTCGCGTCCTGTGTTTCGGCGGCGCGCGAAAACGCGCGGATCGTGCGCACGGCGCTGACCAGTCAGGTCTGGGACGCGCTCAACACCGCCTATCAGGAGTTGATGGCGCTGGAGCGGACCGAACGCTCGGGCCTCCCGCTGACGCGGCTGACGGACTGGACCCTGCGCAATTGCGCGCTGGTGCGCGGGGCGATTGATGCGACACAGTTGCGCAATGATGGGCATGATTTCATGAACATTGGCTATTATCTGGAGCGCGCGGATAACACCGCGCGGCTGGTGGATGTGAAATACTATGTGCTGCTGCCGCGCGTGGACTTCGTGGGCTCGGGGCTGGACAATTACCAGTGGACCACGCTTCTGCGCGCGCTCTCGGCGCATCGGGCCTTTCACTGGGCCTATGGTGGCGAGGTGACGGCGGCCAAGATCGCGCATTTCCTGATCCTGAACCGGCAGTCGCCACGCTCGCTGCTGACCAGCGTGCAAGGCGCGTGCGACCATCTGGACCGGCTGGCGCGCCGTTACGGGCGGACGACGCGGGCGCAGACGCAGGCGCGCGCGATGCTGGCGGGGCTGGCGGAACTGAGCATCGACGAGGTGTTCGACGAGGGGTTGCACGAGTTCCTGACCCGGTTCATCGGTGATATCTCGGACCTTGGCGGTGCGGTGTTCGACACTTACCTGAGCGGAGATCTGCGATGATCCTGACCATCGCGCATGACACGGTGTATCGCTATGATCAGCCCATGCGCGGGGTGGTCCAGAGCCAGCGGCTGACCCCGGCCCGGTTTGACGGCCAGCGGGTGATCGACTGGGTGGTTGAAGTGCGGGGGGATGACGGCGCGCAGATCGTCCAGGGCGGCGGGTTCCGCGACGGGGCGGGCGACTGGGTGCAGGGCTGCACGGTCGTCGGCCCGGTGCGCGAGGTCGTGGTTTCGGTCCGGGGCATGGTGGAGACCACCAACCTGTCCGGCGTGCTGCGCGGGCACCGCGAGCGTATCCGCCCCGAGGTGTATCTGACTTGCACGCCCGCGACGGCGGCGGATTCGGGGTTGCGCGACCTGGCGCAGGACGCCACCGTCGGGATCGGTGGCGCGCTGGACCGCGCCCATGCGCTGGCCGGGGCCATCCGCAAGGCCATCGTCTATCGCCCCGGCGTGACCGAGGCGCATACCACCGCCGCCGAGGCGCTGGCGCTGGGCGAAGGGGTGTGCCAGGACCATGCGAATGCGATGGTCGGGGCCGCGATCAGCCTCGGCATGCCGGCGCGCTATGTCTCGGGCTACCTGCAGGCGACCGAGGACGGCGCCCCGCACGAGGCTGCGCATGCCTGGGCCGAGGTCTGGGTGCCGGACCTGGGGTGGGTCGGCTTCGATGCCTCGAACGGTGTCTGCCCGGATGACCACTATGTGCGGCAGGGCTCGGGGCGGGATGCGCGCGAGGCGGCGCCCATCCGCGGCATTGCGCGCGGTCCGGGCCGCGAGGAGATGGACGTGAAGGTTGCGGTCGAGGTGGCGCAACAGTAAGCCGGGCCTCAGCCCTTCGGGCGGGCGGGAATGAAGAGGCAAAGCGCATGACCTATTGCGTCGGGCTGCTGCTGCGGCAAGGGATCGTGCTGTTGTCGGACACGCGGACCAATGCCGGGCTGGACAATATCGCCACCTATCGCAAGATGTTTGTGTTCGAGGAGCCAGGCGAGCGGGTCATCGCCATCCTGACGGCGGGCAGCCTGTCGGTGACGCAGACCACGCTGGCGCGACTGGAGGAGGCCGTGCAGGACGACAGCGGCGAGGCGCCCAGCATCCTGTCCGCGCCGACCATGCTGCAGGTCGCCGAGATCGTCGGTCGCACGCTCAATGCCGTGGGGCAGGACGTGGCGCAGAAGCTCGACAGCATGGGGCAGGGGGCCAGCGCCTCGCTGATCGTGGCGGGGCAGCGCAAGGGCGGGGCGATGCGGATGTTTCTGGTCTACCCCGAGGGCAATTTCATCGAGGCGACCGAGGACACGCCCTATCTGCAGATCGGCGAGCACAAGTATGGCAAGCCGATCCTGGACCGCGTGATCAAGCCGGACACGCCGCTGGCCGATGCCGAGAAGGCGGTGCTATTGTCGATGGACAGCACCTTGCGGTCGAACCTGTCGGTAGGGATGCCGCTGGATCTGGCGGTGATCGAGCGCGATGCCTGCCGGGTGCGCAGCCAGCGCCGGATCGAGGCCGGGGACGCGGGGTTCGCGGCCATGTCCGAGGCCTGGTCGCAGGCATTGCGCGAGGCGTTCCGGCGCATCACGCTGTAAGACGCAACGTGGAATGACATACGTGGAAGGCGCCCCCAGGGTGTCCCTTACGCCCGCGCGCCCCGACACCCTTCGGGGGCGCCGCCCCTGCCTGCGCAGGGGCGGAATTGCCGGGCTCTGCGGCTTGGCACCCCAAATTGGCCCGGCGCTGGCTCACGGGGCGCGCGCGGACGTGATCGGACAGCGGAATCAGCGGCTTCCGGCGTGCACTGGCCGCGTGCTAAGCTTTGCATCGGAAATCGCCGCGGAGGAGAACCATGCGCTGGCTTGTGCGTCTCTTGGGTGTTGTGGTGTCGCTGGCGCTGCTGGCGGGGCTGGCGCTGTTCCTGATCCCCACCGAGCGCATTGCCGGGCTGGTGGCGCAGCGTTTTGCCGCCGAGACCGGGCGCGAACTGGTGATCGAGGGGGTAGTACGCCCCTCGATCTATCCGTTGATCGGCGTGCGCATGGAAGAGGTGCGTCTGGCCAATGCCGACTGGTCGGACGCGCCGACCATGGTGCGGGCCGAGGTAGTGGACGTCGGCCTCGATGTGGCCGCGCTCTGGGCAGGGGATATCGTGATCCGGCGGCTGGAGTTGCGCGCGCCCGACGTGCTGCTGGAGCGCAATGCCGCGGGGCAGGAGAATTGGGCGATCTCCTGGGGTGCTGTCTCGGACCCGGCGCCGGACGAGCCGACCTCCGACGCCCCGGCGCCCGCGCGGACCCTGGCGCTTGATCTGGCCGAAATCAGCGACGGACGCTTGCGGTTCCGGGACGCCGGTGCCGGGATCGACATGGTGGCCGAGGCGGTGGCCGGCACCCTGCGGCTGCCCGCTCTCGACCGCGAGGCCAGCCTGCGGCTGAGCGGGCGCATGAACGGCCAGCCCTTTACGGTGCAGGCACAGGCGGGTCAGCCCGGCGCGCTTCTGGACGGGCGGGTGAGCGCCGTGGCGTTGAGCGGCGAGGCGGCGGGGGCCTCTTTCGGGTTCGACGGCCGCGCGGGCGGAACCCCGCTGGCGCTTGAGGGGCAGGTCGATCTGGACCTGCCAGCGCTGGGTCCGGTGCTGGCGTTTCTGGGCCAGAGCGGGGCGGACCTGCCGCAGGGTGTGGCGCCGCTGCGTTTCTCGGGGGCGGTGACGCGCGCGGCCTCGGGCACGATCCATGCGCGAGAGGCGCGGCTGCGCGCCGGGGCGAATGCGCTGAGCGGGGCCGCCGACCTGCGGTTGGACGGGGCCCGCCCGCAACTGACTGCGCAACTGAGTGCGGAGGCGCTGGACCTGCGGCCCTTGACCGGGGGCGGGAATGGTGCTGGGCACAATGGCGCGCCGGGCTGGTCCCGCGCGCCCCTGAACCTGGCCGCGCTGGGGGCGTTGGATGCGGATGTGACGCTTTCGGCGCCGTCGATCGAGACCGGGGCGGTGCGGCTGGGACCGACCCGGTTGGGGCTCAGGATCAACAACGCTCGCGCGGTGTTCGATCTGCGCGAGGTACGGCTCTTCGATGGCGGGCTTTCGGGCGAGTTCGTGCTGAACGGGCGCGGCGGGGGCTCGGTGGGCGGCGATCTGCGCGCCTCGGACGTGGCGCTGTTGCCGCTCCTGCGCGATCTGGCTGGGGTTGAACGGTTGCAAGGGCAGGGCAGCGCGCAGGTGCGGTTCCTGGGCGTGGGCAATTCCATGCACGCGATCATGAGCAGCCTGTCGGGCGAGGGGCGGATCGATCTGGGGCAGGGGGAGATCCTGGGCCTCGACCTGGCGGGGATGCTGCGCACGCTGGACATGAGCTACATGGGCGAAGGGGCGCGCACGGTCTATGACCGCGTGACCGGCAGCTTCACCATGGACGGGGGCGTGCTGCGCAATGATGACCTGCGGCTGGAGGCCTCGCGGCTGAGCGTGTCCGGGCGCGGGACGGTGGGGATCGGCGAGCGGGTGCTGAACTACCGCGTGGTCCCGGAAGCGATGCGCGACCCCGAGACGGGGGATGCGCTGCGCGTGCCGCTGCTGATCACCGGGCCATGGGACGCGCCGCGCTTCCGGCTGGACCTGGAAGCGCTGGCCGAGGAGCGGCTGCGCGAAGAGGCGGCGCGGCTGGAGGAACTGGCCCGCGAAGAGGCGCGGCGACGCGAGGAAGAACTGCGCGAACGCGCCGAGCGGGAGCTGCAGGACCGGCTGGGCGTCGAGCGCGAGGAGGGCGAATCGCTCGAGGATGCGGCGCGGCGGCGGCTGCAGGACGAGATCGGGCGCGGGCTGGGGCGGCTTCTCGGCAGCGATTGAAGGGGGCGGGTGTGTCGACCCCGCCTGATCAGTCCTTGTTGAGGCTGGCGAAGAGGGTCCCGCGCCGGACCAGATCGGTCAGGAGCGGCGCAGGGGTCCAGAAGAACGGATCTTCAGCGGCGAAGCCTTCGATCCGGGTCAGCAGAGCGTCCAGCCCCTGTGCATCGGCCCAGTGCATCGGTCCGCCGCGCCAGCGCGGGAAGCCGTAGCCCAGCAGCAGTGTCACATCCACGTCGAGCGGTCGGCGGGCGATGCCTTCGCCGACGATCCGCGCGCCTTCGTTGACCATGGCGGCCATGTAACGCGCGACGATCTCCTCGGCCTCGAAGGCGCGTGGGGTGATGCCGCGTTCTGCGCGCTCGGCGTCGATCAGGGGGGGGACGTCCGGGTTGGGGGCGGGGCTGTCCCCGTCATGCAGGTAGTAGCCGCGCCCGCGCTTGCGGCCGAGCCAGCCGCGATCGACCATCGCATCGCCCCAGCGCGGGACGCGTTCGCGCTTGTCGCGCGTGGGGGCCAGCCGCGCCCGCGTGGCCGCGCCGATGTCCAGCCCGGCGAGGTCCTGCACTGCAAAGGGACCCATTGCCAGGCCGAAATTCTCCAGCGCCGCATCGACCTCCCATGGGCTGGCGCCATCCAGCACCATGTGATCGGCGGCGGTGCGGCAGGCCAGCAGGATGCGGTTGCCGATGAACCCGTCGCAGACGCCCGCGCGCACCGCCACCTTGTCCAACCGCCGCGCCAGCGCAAAGCCGGTGGCCACGACCTCGGGCGCGGTCTGCGCGGGCACCACCACCTCCAGCAGCCGCATGACATGGGCAGGGGCGAAGAAATGCAGCCCCAGCACATCCGCCGGGCGGGTTGTGGCGGCGGCGATGGCGTCGATGTCCAGATACGAGGTATTGGTCGCCAGCACCGCGCCGGGGCGGCAGTGGCGGTCCAGTCCAGTGAAGACCGCGCGCTTGGCCTCCATGGATTCGAACACGGCTTCGATGACCAGATCGGCCTCGGCCAGCGCGGTGTAATCCGTCGCGGTGCGGAAGGCGTGGGCCAGTCGGCGGTCGCGCGCCTCGGCGTCCAGCTTGCCGCGTTTCACCGCGCCCGCCAGCAGCCCCGACACGGTGTCGCGGGCGCGCGTGGCGGCCTCCGTGTCCCGTTCCACCAGCGTCACGTCCAGCCCCGCC
>LFIK01000319.1_pt1 | contig 35651 bp, 25 predicted proteins | sample 643401 | NCBI WGS metagenome assembly LFIK01 (sample SAMN03777447, study PRJNA286221) | soda lake metagenome | biome: soda lake; feature: Kulunda steppe; material: water; isolation source: sample T5-Br brine of Lake Tanatar-5 | place: Russia: Kulunda steppe | collected 2010-07
CAGATTGGGGTTGTCGATCTCCCAGCCTGCCGGCAACGGGTCATCGATCATCAACCGCCCGGCCAACTCGCGCGCATGCGGTGTGACCTCGAGCACCGTGACCAGCCGATCGCCGAGCCGTACCGCAGCGAGATCGACCGGATCGCCGTCCAGTGTGTAATGACTGCGGGTGATGGTATAGCCCTGCGCCGCTGCCGGTTCCGGCTGCTCGGACTGGCCGAACGCGCTCAGCGTCAGTGGTACCGGCGTGTCGCCGGTGTTGCGCAGTTCGCGCGGTGTGCCGTCCCATCGCGCGATCACCCGCGTTCCGACCGGCACACCGTCGAGCTCCAGCGCCGCACTGTCGGTGTCGGTGAGCGCCAATGCGGCCTGCAGCAACCAGACCGCCTCCTGCGGCGACAGCTGATCGGCGCCGGGCATGGCTGTCGCCAGCTGCTGCGACAGCGCCGCCCGGTCGATGACGTCGGTGCGCGCCACGGCAGCCAACGCCAGCACACCGGCAGCGTCGCGCAGCGCAGTCCCGTAGTCATCGCGCCAGCCGGCTGGCGGGTCGGCACGGAGCAACTCGCCAGCCTGGCGGAACATGGCATCGGCACGGCGCGGATCGCCATAGGCAGCGAGCGCGGCACCCAGCTGTGCGGCGGCGAGCGGCGTGTCGAACGCGGCGGCCCGGGTGTCGGCGAAATAGCGCAGATCACCCACCGCCGCTTCAGCAGCATGCGCCAACACCAGCAAGGAGTAAGCAATCGGCGCGGCATCGCGGTCGCGCAGATCACCAGCGCGATTCACACTGTTGCGCAGGTGGTCGAGCGCCATGCGCAGCGCTGGCTGCGGCACGGCGTGCCCGGCGGCTTGCGCGCGCCACAGAAAATCGGTGACATACGCACTCAACCACAGATCACTCCAGCCCGGCGACCACAAGCCGAAACTGCCCTCGGCGGTCTGCCGGGTCAGCACGCTGTCGATGGTGGTGCGAATGCGCGCTGCGCGCGCGGCGTCATCACCCAGCACCAGTTGCTCGGCCAGCGTGCCGTCGTGGAGCAGCGGCAGTGCCGCAGACACCAGTTGCTCGGTGCAACCCCAGGGATAGCCATCCAGCCGCAGCACCAGCCCGGGCAGGTCAAGTGCTGCGCCAGCCCCCGCCACCAGCGTCGCGCGCGCCGTCTCCGGCAGCAGACCGGACAGCATCGCGTCGTCAAGCACGAAGCTCTGCCCCGGCTGCAGCGTGAAGGGCCACGAGCGAGCGATCTCCGGGTCGTTGCGCGCGACGTGTAACAGGGTGGTTTGCTCGAGCCGCTGACCGTCGGGCAGCGTCAGCGTCAGGCTAATGGCATGCTCGCCCGGCTCGGTCGGCGCGAGCGGAACTGTCAGTTCGGCACGCCCACCTTCAGCAAGCGTGACGGTGTCGGGGACCGTGCCGAGCCCATGACCGGCCAACGCCACGGCCATCTCGCCAGTCGGGCCGCTGGCATGTGTCAGCTCGAGCAGCAGGCGTGCATGGTCTCCCGGCGCCAGAAAACGCGGCGTGGTGATCTGCGCCACCACCGGGTCGGCGATCACCACATCATTATGCGCCTGCCCGACGCCGCGCTCGGACCAAACCACCGCCATGACGCGCAGCGTGCCGTTGAACGCTGGCATGTCGAGCACGAGTTCGGCCTCCCCGTCGGTGAGCGCGACCGGGCCGGAAAACAGCGCAACCAGCTCCTCGGGCGGCGCCGCTGTCGCGCGCTCTGGCGCCACCGCATCGCCCCCGGATCGCACCTGCCCCATCGCACCGGCGCCGGCATCGATCAACCGCCCGTAGAGATCGCGCAACGCCACGCCTGGCTGGCGTTGCCCGAAGTAATGCGCCGACGGATCGGGCGGCGCAAAGCGAGTGAGGTTGAGAATGCCCAGGTCGACCGCCGCCACAGTGGCCCACAGCGGACCCTCGGCGTCGCTCGTCAGCGTCAGCGTCAGCGGCTCGCGCGGCGCGGCCTCGGCGGGAACGTCCAGCACGAGCGGCACAGCGCGGTCGCCGGGGTCGACGCTGGCGTGCACGAGGCCCAACGCGCGCGCCGGCAGATGCTCGGCAGCCCCCGCGCCGGGCCGGATCAGCGTCGCCGTCACGTAGGCGCCGGTGCCCCAGTCATCGGTGACCGGGAGCTCGAGCAGCGTTTCTTCCGGGCCGACCGAAACCAGCCGCATATCAACGACGCGGTCGCTGAACACGCTGACCAGCGCCATCCCGGCGGAGCGCGGGACCAGCCGCAACTGCGCGGTATCGCCCGCTGCGTAGGCAGCGCGATCAAGCCCCATCTCCAGCATGTCCGGGGTGTCACGGGTGCTCGCCGCGGCATACCAGCCAGCGGTAAACGGCACCGACGCAACAACCGCCGTATCGGCGATCCGCACGGTCAACTCATGGTGCCCCCAGTCGACCGGCACGGCGATACGCGCCGTCTCCCCATCGGTCTGCAGCTGCCCTGCGGCGACGCGGGTGCGCGTGGTCACCGGCTCCCAGTTCCACGCACCATGCAGGCTGAACCACTGGAAACGCGTTTCCACCCGCTCGACATGCCAGTCGATGACTGTCGTCAACATATCCCCGTCGGGATCGAGCGCGACCAGGTCGAACACCGCCTCGCTGCCTTCGGGCAGCATGCCTTCGAACGCCGGGCGAATTCCTGCGAGCGGACCGTCTCCGCGCACGGCGCGCGTCAACGTGCGCTCGACCGGGCGGCCCGAGGTGTCGCGCAGCTGTGCGGTCAGATCGAGCTGCATCGGGCGATCGAGCGCCTGCAGATCGGCGAGCGGTAGCGGTGTGCGCAACTGCCCCTCGGCATTGGTCGCCTGTCCGCTGTCGAAAAAGCCGCGCTGGCTGTCAGCGTCGTCGGCATGCCGACCGAAGCGCCAGCCATCCCAGCCGTCCAGGCGATCGGTGGCGCGCAGCGTTACCCACCCTTCCAGCGTCAACCCTGCCGCAACGGCGCCGAACAGATAGCGCGCCGAAACGCGCAGATCGGGCGGGTCTGCGAGGTCGATCGCCGCGGCGTCGGCAACGCCGTCGAGCGTCAGGTCGAAGTCGATGCGTTCGGGCTGGAAATCCTCGACCAGTACGTTGCTGCCGGCCAATGGCGACGCCGCAGGGTCGGCAAGCACATCGAGCCGCCACACACCGCGGGGCGCACTGGCGACCAGCGGAAAGCGAAAGACATGCCCGCCCGCGGCCTGCGCATCGGCGAGACCACGCGCGTACTCAACGCCGTCCGGGCGCACCAGCCGTGCGGTCAACGGCAGATCGGTCACCGCACGCACGTCGGCATCACGCGCCAGCGCAGTGGCATGGATCGTCTCGCCGGCCCGGTAGACACCACGGTCGGTGGTCAGAAACACATCGACCGGACCCGGTGCCGTTCGCCCGCTGACGCCACGGTCGGTCAGGTCGAACTCGGGACCGGTCAGCGACAGCACCGCCATGTCATCGTCGCCGTGGCGAACCTGCACCAGCGCCGGTGCTGCGGTCCCGCTGCCGCGCGTCAACCCGGCGGCAAACGTGACCAGCCCCTGCGCGTTGGTCGTGGCGGTGCCGAGCACGCGGTTGGACTGCGCGACCAGTGTGACTTCGGCGCCGGCAACCGGCTGCGCATCCGACAGCGCCTGCACGACGACATGCAGGCCATCGTTGCCCCAGAGCGTCGACAGCCCCAGATCGGAGACCATGAACCACTGCGTGACGGGTGGATGTTCCCAGGGTTCGGTCCCGGGCAGCGCGGCGCGCAACACATAAATTCCGGCGTCGAGCGCACCCAGCCCGTCAAGCGGCAGCCGCGAGGTCACGGTGCGGTTCAACGTCATGCCGACCTCGGCGGTGCCGCTCCACACCGGTTCGGCAAAGCGATCGGCAAACTGCTCGATCCGCCAGCCGCTGATCGGCTCGCCGAACAGCGTGTCACGCATGGTTGCCGCGAGGTTGCGGTCGCTGACCTGCCACAGCGTCAGCTCCAATGCGTCGGTGTTCACCGTTTCCACCGGCAGTGCGCGCGGACCGGCCGCTGGCAGCACGTAGCCACGGCCGGGAAACCGCACCAGCGGCGAGCGATCGCGCACGTAGAGCTGCAACTCGACCGGGCGGCGCAACACCTCGCCAGTCGCAGCCGGAAGCCCGGCGCGCAGCGTCAGCGAGTAGCGCGTGGCGTGATTGAGGCCGGTGATGCAAAGCGAGCGATCGTCGACCTCGACCGCATGACCGGCTCCCGAGAACTGCACGAATGGCGACAGATCGCCCTGCGCCAACGCTTCACTGAACACCGCGCAGATGCGTGGCACAGCAGCATCCGACTCGACCCGATGCTGCACCATGCGAAAACCGAAGCGGGCTTCCAGTCGGTCGCGTTCGACGCCCGCCACGCCGAAAATCTGCGTCTCGGCCAGCCGGACCGCCAGCAACGCATCACGGCCGCGTCGCGCACGCTCGAGCGCGCGCGCCATCACCAGCGCCGAACCGGCCCGCTGCCGATCGGTATCGGCGCGCAGCCAGGCGTTGATCGCAGCGGCCAGCGTCTGCTGCGTCATCATCCGCTGCTCGGCAAACTGCCCGGAACGGCGGCGGTCGAGCAGTTCGGCATACGCCAGCCAGATCCGTGCACTTTGCTCCAGACTGACCAGCGCCGCCAGCCGATCGCGCGCCAGATCGGCATTGCCGGCGCGACGCGCTTTGGTCATGGCGGCACGCAAGGCATCCGCCGACTGCCCGTCGGCGCTGTGCTCGAGCCCGAGCGTCTGCGCCTGCTCCCGCGCCGCGGCCAGATCCGCTGACGACAGAAACGCGAGCTGCTCGCGCGCCAGCCGCGCCCGCGCCATGTCGGTCGCAGACGTGCGGCTCAACACCCCGGAAATGGCAGCGTCATGGGCCTCCGCTGCACCGAGCGCCTGCTTCGGAAAACACGCACCGTTGCGCGTATTGAAGGTGAAACCGACACACTGCGCCTGACTGACGCAGGCAGTGTGACAGGCCTCGAGCGTGGTGTTGAAGATCGGCGTCAGGTCACCGCCGGGGAAATCGACACCGCGCTGCGTGGTGAGCGTGCGCTCGGGCAACGGTGCGTCCTGCGCAGCGGCAAGCAGCGGAGAGAGCAGCAGCAACACGATAACAACGGCAAGCAAGCGGATGCGCATGACGGCAACTCCTGTGCAGGGCGATTGGTGGTCAGCCGGGGCGGAAGATCGCGCAGAGCTTGTTCCCATCAGGGTCACGCACATAGCACAACCACATGGCGCCCATGCTGTTTTCCCGCAGCCCCGGTGGGTCTTCGATGGATGTACCGCCGTGTGCGACCGCAACGTCATGAAACGCCTGTACCTGCTCGGCGGAATCGCATTGAAAGCCGATGGTAGCACCGTTGGCGACGGTCGCCGGTTGCTTGTCGATCGGCTCGGTGACCGCAAAGGTACTGCCGGCATGGCGATAGAACACGCGCGTACTGCCGGCGGCGGAGACGTTGACCAGACCGGCTGGCGCGCCGAGCACAGCAAGCAGCGCATCATAAAAGCGCCTGGCGCGCTCGATATCGTTGGTACCAACCATGACATGATTCAGCATGACGCTTTCTCCAGAACGGGGACATGACCCGGCTAGAATACATGGATCACGGTTCACTGAAGCAGCAACACTCAGCGTCACACGTCGTTCTGCCAGGCAGCATGCAGTGCCCGAGTCGCAGAGCTCGGAGCGCCGACACTGACCAGCTGCACATCGAGCCCCTGTCCTGCGGTCAGGCGCAGCGCGCGCAGGATGGCGCGGTTGATCCAGGCGTCGGCGTTGCCGAAAGCACCTCCACCGAGTCGGGTCAGCAACACCCGCCGCGACCCGCCACGCGCCGCGTTCAGCACCGCGGCGAGCAGCGTCGCTTCGTAGGCGGCTTCAAGAATCAGCGTGGCAAACCCGGTCCAGTGCCGCTCGGGAATCATCGTGTAGCGAATCGGCAACGCCGAGCAGTAGACCTGCGTGACCAGCGTTCCCGGCGTCGCGTCGCGCTCGGTGACCTCGACATCCTGATGCAGACCGAAACGGAGTGCACCGCGCAGCTGATCGCGTTCTGCCTCGTCGAGCCCGGCCAGATGCGCCTCGATGCGCGCCAGCTGTCGGTGATCGGGCAACAGATAGCCGTTGCGCATCTGCCAGAGCGCGCCGGGTTCGACCGCCAGCGCAGCTGACAGCGCATCACCCAGCGCGGCGATGCCGTTCAGCTGGCGCGACGCGGTCTGCCCGATCTGCCCGTCGAGCGGCACCAGATAATTCCGCCAGATGGTGCCGGCACCGGCAGCGATCGCGCAGCCCGGCCCCTGCGTCCGATCGAGGGCGTAGCCGGTGACCCCGTGCTCCGGCGTCACCGAAGGACTGATCATCTCGAGCATGTTGAACTGCGAGGCGACCTGGAACACCGCGCCGGCATTGTCCGGATCGGCGTGCAGACGCTGCACGTCACCGTCGAGCGTGCCAAGCGTCAGCGCGCCGCCGGGCAGCCGGATCCCGTACGCGCGTGCACGAAGCGCGGCGAGCGACACCAACTCGAAGCGCCCGACAGCATAGCGCCGCCCGTCAGCCTCGGAGTGTAGCCAGCCGTCATCGACGCGCAACCGCGCCTGCGTCACCCAATAATCGCCTTCGGCAAACCCGGTCAGACGCTGAAACCAGTCCATGCAACGCTTCCACCAGGTTCTACTCGCCGATCAGCCAGCGCCGATCAACGCATGCCGACATGCGTGACCCAGCAACCATGATCGATCGGTTCGCGGAGCAGGTCGGATGTTCGACGCCCCACCCTGACGAGTCTGCGAGTCATCGTCGAAGCAGAGACGCATGTCCGGTAGCACGGCGCAACAGAGCGGGTCGATGACATCGGGGTCAATACCAGCGCGAGCACAAAATTCGCTCCAGTCGTCGACATCGAGATTCGACCCATCGGCAACGTATAAAGACTGATCATCGCGAGACATGCGCCCTCCCCTGTTGCAGCTAGCACGAGAGGCGTTAATGCAACACAGCAGCACGACATCCCCTGTCGCATGTGGTCATGACTCGCTGCATGTTGCTCGCGACGCCTGGTTCGACATCCGCTGATACGGCTTCCAGTCACCAGATTGCGCGACAGGGGCCTGGCTTCAGCGGTGGGAAGACTGTCAAATCTGTTTCGTCGAACAATGCGCTGCCGCGATGATCGGCAGCAGATCCGGCAGATGGTCGAAGCGATGAGACCCACCGGGAAATGCAATCACCGGCAGGCGATCGCCGACCGCAGCGCGCGTCGCGTGCGCGTCGATCACCGCATCGCCGAGGTCGAGCACGATGGTTCCAGCGCCGTCGAGCCGAAACGGCAGATCGGCATACGCATCAACCACCGCCTGACTCAGCACGAACGGCGCGCCGAAATGCGTCTGCCCCGCGCCGACATGCCGTTGCAGCGTCACGGCGGGCGTGATTGCCGGATTGATGGCAACAAACGGCAGGCCGAGTGCGCTACCGAGCCAGGCAGCGAAAAAACCGCCCATGCTGGTCCCGACGATCAGCGTGTTGCGCGGCGCGGTCATTGCCGCGGCAAACGCGTCGAACACTGCTGCCGGCATGCGCGTGTAATCGACCGTGACGCCGTCGACCGGCGCCAGCGTCGCGAGACCACGCGGCTTGTCCTTGTCGGGGTCGAAGTGCGATGCAAAGCCATGGCAGTAGAGGATTCGCTGCACCTCTGGCGCAGAAATGGCGTCGGTTCGCAGTGCGTGCAAGGCGGGGCTTGCAGGGGCTGACTCGTCAACGGTCATCGCTGCCCTCCTGGTCTCGGTCTGCAAACGCAGAATTGGCGCATGGCATTCATCCATTGCATTGCCACGGTAGCCGACCAATGCGACATCCGTTGTCGGGCATTCAGGCCGTGCGCACCGTCTCCCGAGAGGGCGCCACAGCGTCGGGCGACAGGATGGCAACGCCAAACCAGTCGTTGGCATCGGTGATGAATTCGGTCACCCGGCAACCGCTCTGCTCGGCCATTTGCTCGAGCGCGTCGCGCGTGTATTTGTGGCTGTTTTCGGTATGAATGCTCTCGCCGGCGCGGAATGACACGGTTTCGGAACCGATTCGCACATCGTGATCGCAGCGGCTGACCAGATGCATTTCGATGCGCGCTTTCTCGGCGTTCCAGCGCGCCTCGTGGGCGAAGCGGTCGGGATCGAAGTCGGCGTCGGCGTCGCGGTTGAGTCGCACAAGCACGTTGCGGTTGAAGGCGGCGGTCACCCCTTGTGCATCGTCGTACGCGCGCACCAGCACCTGCGGATCCTTGACCAGGTCGACACCGAGCACGAGTCCGGCAACGTTCGGCCAGTGCCGAATCCGTCGCAGCAACGCGCACGCCTCCGGCGGTTCGAGGTTGCCAAGCGTCGAGCCGGGGAAGAAGCCGAACGCCGGACGCCCGGCAACGGCATCGGGCAGATCGAGCGGCTGCAACAGATCGCCGACCAGCGGGGCGACGTCGAGCGCCGGGTAGCTGCGATCGATCTCCTGCGCGACGGCATGCAGAAACGACTCGGAAATATCGACCGGAACGTAGGCGGCGATGGCATCCACCGCATCGAGCAGAATCCGTGTCTTGGTGCTTGCACCACTGCCGAGTTCGATCAGCGCGGCGCCTTGCGGCACATGCGCAGCGATGGTTGCGATGTTGTCCTGCAGGATCTTGCGCTCGGTCCGGGTCAGATAGTATTCCGGCAACGCGGTGATCGCTTCGAACAACGCGCTGCCGGGTTCATCATAGAACCATTTCGGATGCAGCACTTTCGGCGTGGCACGCAGACAGGCCAGCGCTTCGCGCTGCAGACAGCTGTTCGTCGCAGTCATGGCGTCCATCCCGGCCCCCTCAGTCATCCTGCGCCAGCCGCAGACCCATCATCTGCCAGCGTTGATGCGGGTAGAAAAAGGTTCGGTAGCTCGGACGCATCTGCGCCAGCGGCGTCGCACACGAGCCACCACGCAGCACCAGCTGATTGATCATGAACTTGCCGTTGTACTCGCCGATCGCGCCTTCCGGCGGACGAAATCCCGGATAGGGGGTAAAGGGGCTCTGCGTCCATTCCCAGACATCCCCCCAGGGGCTGTCGCCGGGAAGTGGGCGGAGTTGGCCATGATCGAGGAAATTACCGCGGATGGGGCACGCGCGGAAGGCGACCTCCCACTCCGCCTCGGTCGGCAGACGCGCCCCCGCCCAGCGGGCAAAGGCATCGGCCTCGTAATAACTGACGTGGCAGACCGGCGCATCGAGATTGACCGGCTGCGGCCCACGCAGCGTGAACGTCCACCACGCATCGCCCTGCCGCCACCAGTAAAGCGGCGCGTCCCAGCCTTCACGCGCGCGGCAGGCCCAGCCATCATTCAACCAGAGCCGTTGCATGGCATAGCCGCCGGCATCGATGAAAGCGATCCAGTCGCGGTTCGTCACCGGCCTGTCGGCAAGACGGAACGGGTCGAGCCAGACCTTGTGACGCGGCCCCTCGCAATCGTAGGCGAAGCCGTTTCCATCGTGGCCGATTTCGACCAGCCCACCCGGATGGGCGGTGAAGCGTAACGGGACTTCCTGCGTCACCGGCATCGGCTCGGGGTCGCGATAGGCCGGGAGCAGCGGGTTGAACGACAGACCGTGCAGCAGGTCGGTCACCAGCAGTTCCTGATGCTGCATCTCGTGGTGGCAGCCGAGTTCGACCCGCTCCATCAGAAGCGAATCATCGTGGCGGGCGGCGAGGAGTTCGCAGATCGCCCGATCGACATGCGCGCGATACGCCTTGACCGCCTCGCCATCGGGCTGCGAGATCATCCCGCGCTTGTCGCGCGCGTGGCGCGGCCCAGCCGCGACGTAATAGGAATTGAACAGAAACGCGAAACGGTCATCGATCGCCCGGTAATCGGGCAGCCACTGACGCAGGATGAATTGCTCGAAAAACCACGTGGTGTGCGCCAGATGCCACTTGGCAGGGCTCGCGTCCTCCATGGATTGCAGCATCATGTCCTCGGGCACGAGCGGGGCGACAAGCGCCTCGGTCCGAGCGCGCGTCGTGGTGTACAGATCGGAGAGATCAGGCGAGGCGAGCGGGGCTGCGGCTTGTGTCATCAGGCGGCTCCTCATGCGTCGACGGATTTGAAACGGATCGTTGCTGTGTCGCGGACTGCTGCACTGACACCGACAACCGACAAACATCCAGACACCCGATTCGCGCTGCACGGACTCGCATGCAGCAGTCGCATCTCCAGGTTGTTGTATCGAGAATCAGGATTCAGTCTGGTGGGGTTCGCCTGGCAGACAGTGACGCCAGACTCGTGAGATGAGTTGTCGGGACGAGATCCTCTGTTGAAGTTGTCGCACAGATCGTGGAATTGCGACGCGGTGCATGTCCCAGACGTGTTTAGCGTAAACCCTTTTCGCCGTCGATCGCAACGATCAGGCTTGCCCCCTCTCGCGGCTTCACCTGAGTCACAGACACCCTGGCTGATCATCTACTGGACACTATTTCCTTCCCATCAAGGAATCCTGCATCTCGGAAAGACCTTGTCACGACCGGTTGGACCGGATGAACACCGCTGATTTATCGTAGTGTCTGTTGCCGTTCGGCGTGAGGACATCAACCATGAAGCGCAGTTTGATATCAGCCGTCGCCCTGTTTGCCGGCCTCTCGATCGCGATACTGTCGCAACCGCTTACCGCTGCCGACGCGCGCGGCAATTTCGTCGTGCACGGCGCCGGACTGGTCAGTTGCCAGATGTATCTTGATGCCACCGAAGAACAACGTTTGCACGCCGAAACCTGGTGGGCGGGCTATGCCACGGCGATGAACCGCGTCACCGACGATACCTATGATCTGCTCGGCGAGCGCGATTTCAACGCAGCCAATGCCTGGCTGGAAGCCTGGTGCATCGACAACCCCGACGCGCTCTATGTCCATGCGGTGCACGAGATGCTCGAAAGCTTCTACCCGGAGCGTCAACGTCAGGCACAGTGAGCAGACGGGTTCGACGCATGGATGGTGAATGACCGATACCGTCGACTATTACAACCAGCAGGCTGAGCGGTATGCCGCGGAGACGCTGCATGTCGACGTGTCGGCGCTGCGCCAGCGTTTTCTTGCCGGGATGCCAGCGGGTGCTTACATCCTCGACGCCGGTTGCGGCTCGGGACGGGACAGCCTCGCCTTCCCGCAGCAAGGCTATCGGGTCCATGCCTTCGACGCGTCTGAGGAGATGGCGCGCATCGCGACCACGGTCATCGGCCAGGCGGTGCAGGTGCAGCGTCTTGAAGCGCTGGATGCGCAACCGGTCTACGACGGTGTCTGGGCATGCGCGAGTCTGCTGCACGTCGCCGCAGCAGACCTGCCGGCGGTGCTGCAGCGGCTATGCGCTGCGCTGAAGCCCGGCGGGTTGCTGTATCTGAGCATGAAACATGGCAACGGCGAGCGCGTCGATGCGGCCGGTCGCCACTTCACCGATGCCAACGCGGAGCGGCTGCGCGGCTGGCTGGCTGCCGTCCCCGACATCGCCGACATCGACTGCTGGCTGAGCGCCGACCGTCGCGCCGATCGCAGCGAGACCTGGCTGAACGCACTCGTGCGGCGCAACACCGCACCACATGCACGACTCGTCACCGGCGCAGACAACAACCGTTTTCTGCCGCAACTGTGCAGCGCGATTGCTCGGGCGGATGACATCGATTTTGCCGTCAGTTTCGTCAAGATCACCGGCCTGCGGCTGCTGCTTCCCGACCTGCAACTGGCGCTGAGCCGCGACGCGTCGCCGGCGCGCGTCCGCATCGTGACCAGCGATTACCTCGATATCACCGACCCCGCGGCGTTGCGGCTACTGATGTTGCTGCAGGAACATGGCGGGCAGGTTCGCGTGTTTCAGGCCGCCGGCACCAGCTTTCATCTGAAGGCCTACCTGTTCACCCGCTTTGCCGCGCATCGCACGTTGTCCGGCACGGCATTCATCGGGTCGAGCAACATCAGCCAGCAGGCGCTCACCGACGGGCTGGAGTGGAATGTTCGGGTCGATTATCCAGGCGACAACGGCTTCATCGAAGCACGTGCCCGCTTCGAGGAGGTGTTCCGCGATGCGCGCACCGTCGCGTTGAGCGACGACTGGATCGCCGCCTACGACAAGCGCCGTCACCCACCGTCGCGTGCGCTCGCCATCGGCAGCGAGGAAACCGAGCCGCCGCCGGTCCCGACGCCGTTTCAGTCCGAAGCGCTGGCGGCACTAGCCGCTACCCGCCGCGCCGGTCACGGCCGCGGTCTGGTCGTGCTTGCCACCGGTCTCGGCAAGACCTGGCTCGCGGCATTCGACGCCGTGCAGATGCATGCCCGGCGCGTGCTGTTCATCGCGCACCGCGAAGAAATCCTCGGCCAGGCCGCGCACACCTTTGCACGCATCCGCGACAGCGCACGGATCGGCTTCTACAAGGGGCAGGCTCGCGACACGCAGGTCGACGTGCTCTGCGCGTCGGTGCAGACGCTCGGCCGGCGGGCGCATCTGGAGCGCTTTTCGAGGGCAGACACAGGGCATAAATAACGGCTGCACAGCAAACAATTTTTTCAGCCGCTTCGCGACTCCAAACCGGCGCGTGAGCCTGCGGTTATCTGCCACGACGACTTGACCGCTTGATGTAGTGCACATTCGTGCATACACTCGCCGCTTTTGGACTTCGAGTGAGAACCGGGTCAAACACGGAGTAGAGCTCGCCTACGCTTGGCATCAGCCACCCCTACAATGCAGGCAGGAATGGCATGTCAATGGTGGCTCTGCGGGCAGCGGCAATCGCCCTCTTCGCTGCATAGTCGTTAAGCCTCATGTCGAAACACACTGTTCTGTTTTCGAGCGTAACCCCACAAACAGCGAGAAAGCAAAATCGGGGATGCTGTGACCTTGTGTGCAAATCGCCATGCATGGACCGGGGCATCAACCCACGTCCCCAGCCGATCGGTGCGCTGCGACGATTGAACACAGCGCACCCATAACCGTTTCACATAGCGCCGGCGCTGTGCGGACTTGACGGCAGGTTATGCTCCAGACCGGGCAAGACACATCAGCAAGCGCGTTGCGAGTCAGCGGTAGGCGGATTAAACTTGCTATCGGTGAATCATGCATTTCATGCTGCTTGTCCATCGATGAGATGGCAGTCAACGTATCCGTTGTCTTTCAATATCGAACGACCATGGCTGCGTTGCGTTACCTTGCAGTGGAAAAAACCCATTCATAACCGGCAAACCCTGATTGCATGACGACAAATGCACGTGACATGACAAAACACCCTCATGGCGGACTCGATCAGGAAACGCTTTTGCAGAAGCTCAGGCTGTTTTTTGCAGACCATGGTGAGGGGATTGCCTGTACGTATGGACGCATCTCACCCGGAGTCGCCGATGACTGATCATGCCGCTTACCAACAGCTTGTCACGCACTACGCCCGCATCTACCGCTATGATCATCTGGCCGCGATGCTCAGCTGGGATCGCAACGCAATGATGCCACCACAGGGCGTCGAAGCTCGGACGTCGGCTGAAGCGGAACTGCATACGCTGATCCATGCGATGCGCACCGACACCCGGCTCGCCGACTGGATCGACACGGCAGGCAGCGAATCGCTCGATGCAATCGAGGCCGCGAGCCTGCGCGAAATCGAGCGCGACTGGATCAGCGCGACCGCTGTGCCGGCTTCACTGGTCGAGGCAAAGTCGCTCGCCGAGTCGCGTTGCGAACATGCCTGGCGCAGCCAGCGGGCACACAATGACTGGAAAGGTTTTCTGCCGGCATTCCGCGAAGTCGTGCGCCTGGCGCGGGAAGAGGCGCAGCATCTCGCCGATGCGACCGGCCTTGACCCGTATGACGCGCTGCTCGAACGCTACGAACCAGGAGCCCGAGCGGTCGATCTGCAACGGCTCTTCGACAACCTGCGAGACTGGCTGCCCGGCATGGTCGAGCGTATCGAGATCCGGCAGAGCAACGAGGACGTCGTCCAACCCGTTGGCCCCTTTCCACGCGAGCAACAGCGTGCTCTCGGTCTTGACGTGATGGAGCGGCTGGGTTTCAACGTCGACGCTGGCCGACTCGACGAGAGCGCACATCCGTTCAGCGGCGGCGTTCCCGAGGATGTGCGGCTGACGACGCGTTACCGTGATGATGACTTCCTGCAAAGCCTGATGGGCATCATCCACGAGACAGGCCATGCGCGTTACGAGCAGAACCTGCCGCGCGCCTGGCTGGGTCTGCCGATCGGGCGCGCACGCTCGTTCGGCATCCATGAAAGCCAGAGCCTGTCGCTCGAAATGCAACTCGCCCGCAGCCCCGCCTTTGCAGAGTTCCTCTCGCCACTGCTGCGCACGCATTTCGGCGCTCAGCCGGCCTTCGAGCCGGAGAATCTGAGTCGGCTGCTGACCCGCGTGGCGCCCGGCAAGATTCGCGTCGACGCCGACGAAACCACCTATCCTGCGCACATCATTCTGCGCTTCGACGTCGAGCGCGCGCTGATCGCCGGCGACATCGAGGCCGACGCCATCCCCACGCTCTGGGATTCCCACATGCAGAAACTGCTCGGCATCAACACCCTGGGCGATGACCGCAATGGCTGCATGCAGGACGTGCACTGGCCATCCGGCGCCTTCGGGTATTTCCCGAGCTACACGCTCGGCGCGCTGTACGCAGCGCAGTGGTTTGCCTGCATCCGCCGCGCGCACCCTGACCTCGACAACCGCATCGCCGCTGGCGACCCGGAACCGGTCTTTGCCTGGCTGAACGCCAACATCTGGTCACAGGCAAGTGCGCTCGAAACCGACGAACTCACCCGCCGTGCAACCGGTGAGCCCCTGAATCCGGACTACTTTCGTCAACATCTCGCATCGCGCTACCTCGATGGTGCGAGCGCCAGTTGAGCGATCAATTTTTGACCAGGCCACCATCGACGACCAGATTCTGACCCGTCACCGCCCGACTCCACGGTGACGCATAGAACAGCGCCGCATCAGCAAACTCGCCAGGCGTCGTCACGCGTCGCAATGGCGTATTGGCCGCGATCAGGTCAAAGACTGCCTCAGGAGTGGCGGCTGATGCATCGGTGGTCCGCAACAACCCGCCTGACAGCATGTTGACGGTAATGCCATCCGGACCCAGGTCATTGGCGAGCGTGCGGGTAAGCGACAACAACGCCGCTTTGGCGGCGGTATAGTCGTGGTACGGAACAACCGGGTTCTGGAACAGGTTGGTGCCGATATTCACGATCCGCCCGAAGCCCTGCTCGCGCATGCCCGGCACCGTTGCCTGAATGGCGTTGAGCGCACCGCGCAAAATGCCCTGCAGCTGATGATCAAGATGCTCCCATGTCAGCGTATCCGGGCCCGGTCGGGCATCACCATTGAACGAAAATGCCGGCAGCGCATTGTTGATCAGCGTGGTCACCGGCATGCCAAACCGGTCTTGCGCTGTCGCAACCAAGGCGCGCACTGCTGCCGGGTCGCACACATCGGCCTGAATCGCGACCGCCTGCTCTGGCGTTGCCGCGACCAATGCGTCGGCTGCCTCGGCGCTGTTCAGGTAATTGACCACCACCCTGGCACCGTGGGCGATGAAAGCCCGCGCCAGACTGGCACCGAGACCACGACTCGCGCCGGTGACAAGAACAACTTGTTGAGAAATCGGAAGTGCGGCAGGCGTTGTCGGCATTGTGTTTTCCCTCGTCAAGGCGAGGGGATGATGGCGCAACCTCTCGGGTAACGCGTCTGACATCCCTTCGCCAGTGTGAACTGGATCAGGTTCGGCGGGTATCATCTCAGCCCCGGCAGCGCGCCAGGACACCCCGTGTCGTCATCTGTTTGTAGCATAACGTCCGCACTTGAAGCAGGCAATCGAGGCCACCCGGCGGATCGCGGTCGACTCACTATGCGGCCTTGTCAGCAAAAGGTGTCCGCTTTTTTTACACCGCTTCTTCATCCGCGATCACGCAGCTGATCGATTTGCTCGTTGGCTAGATGATTTGGGCGCAATACTGCATCTGGTCGCGGAACAGCGGTGATCAGCAACGTGATCGAGGCAGGTTACATGGTCAGGCCGACAGCGACCTGACCACGCATGTCTTGCTCAGGCGGTGATGCCAAGCAGAGACCCCGCCAGCAGGAAATAGACGGCGAGACCACTGAAATCCTTGATCGTGGTGATGAAGGGATCAGCCCCGGGAGCGTGATCGACACCGATCTTGAGCATGATGTACGGCAACAGGAAGCCCAGCAACGCGGCAGTCAGCACCGAGAAGAACAGCGCACCTCCAACAACGACCCCAAGCAGCGGCATGTCATTCGGTAACCCCTGCCAGAAGTAGGCGATGGTTCCTGCAACCACGGCAATGATGGCCGCCATGGCCAGGCCGACAACCGATTCGCGGAGCATGTGCTTCGTCCAGAAACGGTCAAGATGGATATGCCCGAGCGCCAGGCCACGCGCAAAGATCGTGGTTGACTGAGTGCCGACATTACCACCCATGTCCATCACCAACGGGACAAAAATCGCCAGAGCAATCACCGCTGCAGCGTGTCCTCAAAGAAGTCGACCAGACCGCCGACCATCAGACCACCCGCGAGCGTCACCATCAGGAAGGTCAGACGCACACCGATCGGGCAATGCAAGGGACCAGCGGTGAGTTTCTCCGAGCGAATGCGGTCCTTGCCGGCGAGCGTGCCCAGTCCTGCCTTGTGATAGATACCCTCCGACGTTTCCTCTTCGAGAATCTCCATGGCGTCGTCAAAACGCAGAATACCGATCAGACGACCTGTGTTGTCGGTGATGGGCAGTGAAGAGATATCCAGGCGCTGCAACTGCCGTGCCGCGGTTTCGCGATGGGTCGACTCGGGCAAGGAAATATCACGGCCTTCCAGCAGTTCCGACACAGTGATGCTGTCGTCGCTCCTCAGCAATCGCGACAGACGGACGAAACCCTGATATTGACTTGCAGCATCAACCATGAACACCATATTGCTGACTTCATCGGGCAGATTCGATTCGCGAATCTTCCGCACTGCGTCGGCCACGGTTGCATCGTGCATGACAATCGCGAAGTCAGTCCTGCAAAGGCCGCTGATGCTTTCGCTCTGGTCGGCTTCGGCAACCATCTTGGTCGCCAGTTGAATCATGTTTGCTGAGTCGCTGTTCATTTTGCTGTCCTTTCTGTCAAGTTGATCATCAAAACGCCAGCCCGAAGCCGACGGCCCGGACAATCATCAACAACTGAATGAACGGCCAGCGAAAGGCGACCGACAAACTTCAGCGGAATCATCGATTGACGCATGTTGGACCTATTGCGTTGAAAAAAACAACAGCAGAAGGTCGTCACCTGACAGACAAACCATCAGAATGCACGCACAAACAGACATTCCAGGGGTGACATCACGCCTGGTTCTGGTGTGCTACACAGATTGTTTTTTAGAGGGTGGCAGCCGCTTGGCAAGTCTGCGTCAGGCTGCCATCAGGGAGAGGGGACAGACTATCGGAGACGCGCGTTAAGGTTGACCACCCATGATTAAGTGACGACTCAAAATCTGCCTCCTTTGGCTTGGAACCAAAGTCAGCCTACCTCTCGAAATGACAATGTCAAGGCTTGGCATGCGTGAACTCGGCACGGTCAGCCCCCGCCTCCACTTCGGGAACCATGCCTTGGCCGATGCGGCGCAACGTATGCACGACCTTGTGCAGGCTCATCGATGCAAGGTCGGCGCGTTGATGACGCCCGACACTGGCATCGCGCGCATGATATACGGATGACCGCAACATGATCGGGCGTGCAGGAAATGTGTACGAACAGAAACCGGGTTGACTGGCGGCGCTCGCGAATGCGGTCCAGCACGGTGTAACCAAGTACATTGCACAGGTAGGCGCCGGCCGATTGCGAAAGTCGCACCTGGATGGAGTCTTTCAGCAAGGACTGTTGCAGTGCTCGGACAGACGCTGACGAGAACAACGCCGCCGGCCCGACATTTACCAGCAGCTTGTCCTCACAACGAGATCAAGTCCTGAACGCATCTTTGCATATTCTCAAGCGCGGCCGCCCGGTGGTCCGGCACCAACGCCAACAGGTTTACCCGATATTGTTCATCACAGAGAAGATCGCGGTCCGGTGAGAGCTCGACAAACAATCCAGAAATATCGGGCGCAAGACTCAAGTGAAGCTTTTTCCGTTTCTTTTCCGCACCCGCCAGCATGGCGTTGAACGCGTCAGGAAATGCAACTCGCTGATAGCGTTGGGCTATCCACCTCACAAGAATCTCGCAGTCCTCCCGCAGAAAGAAAGGCTCGTCATCAGCACAAACACTGTCCAATCGGCCAACCAAAAGTTCTACTTGAGGCTCAACATTCAACATCGGGTGCGTAAGGTCGCACGATTGGGACACAATCATGGCGACTCTTTCCTTGCCAGAACTCTCCAACCCTTGCGACAGCAGAAGCTGCAACCGGCCCAGGTCCTCCCCTCGAACAACGGCGCCCTGACGCCACCCCTGCTCTGCAATCCTTGCTCCAATCGATCCGGTCAACGGTATCTCCCTCAGCGAAACGGATCCTTATATTTGTGTCCGCGCACAACGTCGGCCTGCAGTTGCAGGCGGCTTCCGGCGAAATGAATGGCATCGGGATCGAGCGGATCGGCACAAAGCAGTTCATGAAGGCCTTTACCGCCCACGACCGCTTCATGCAGGGAGCTCTCGGATGGCTGGAAACCAGCGCGCTGCCAATCGAGCACCATGCGCTGGAGCCCAAAAATCCGATCGCGTTTTTCGCGACGAGGAGTGGCCCCAGCCCCCAGTCATAGATGGTTTTCCGCGTCACCCCAAGCACTTCAGCGATCTGGCTGGCATTCAGGCCAAAGGCGTTCGCAATGTCAGCCAGGGCACGAGCAACGCCACTCTGTGCCGACACCACACCCGCAAAGCGTTCATCGCTGAGGATCGGTGGTCGCGCCAGCAGTTCAGCCTTTCCCCCCGAGCTATCGGAGGTCAAGCGGTGACTCGAGCCGCCCGATGCATCCGTCAGAAATACAAAGATTCCCCGGAACAGCCCCGCGCTCCCTGAATGCTGTCGCTGCGGTTCGTCCAAAGAGACCCGAGGTACGGTCAGCTCCATCGTTCCTTCCTCGCAAAGTCAGTCGTCATCTCCCAGAAGGCGGCGCGCGCCGGTGCATGCAGTGCAGCCAGCCGCTTCATGGCAACCTTCGGGGAAAATGCTTCTGCACCCGGCGCGACTGGTTGCCAATAGTGATCGAAATCCAGAACCGCGGTGAAGCGGTCGAGGGGGATATCTTCTTCAACCGGTTACCTCAACTGGCCATCAAGATCCGGCATCGTGCGCATACCATGTCGCCCAACCAACGCCCTCACGATCAGGACACCCACAGTCGAATGCAGCACGGTTTCGGTCACGTAACGCACAAAGTGCTGACCGCCGAAAACAGGCTTCGCTGGCGGCTGAAGAGGTGGCCTGAGGTAGTCGGCAAGCGTCTCCTCGAGGTTCGGGATCACAGCATCATTGTAGCGTAACCCCACCCGCAGCAGCTCACGCGGTGCAAGGGCTGCGTGCAGAGCATCCAAGATGCTGCTACACGCCTCAGAAAACCCTGCAAAGCGAGGATATTGTGTCGTCGCGTAGATCAAACGCCCCGAATCCAGGTGCACATAGCGCCCCGCCGCTGCGTCCACCCCTTGGTACACGGGCATCAGCATCGTACTGACCGACCCAGCCGCCACCTCGACCTGCTGGGTGAACGCCTCCCGGAGCACAGGGAACGCCGAACCGAGCAAAGCGCCGAAGCTTTCGACCTGTTTCCCGTCAAGTCTCAGCGGTGCGAAACGGAACTCGGCGAGCACCAGCGTCAGTGGCTGCCTGAGAAGCTTCGGAAAATCCGCATCAATGGGCATCATTTTGCGCCTGAAATCGTTTCTACACACCAAACTACACACCGTGAAAACGTGCAAGCGCCATCTCGCAACAGCACGGTCGTATCCACTCCCACCGTCATCGCGAGCGAATCGCGGCGAGCATGCGGCGATATCAACCGAATGGACCAGGAAATGCTGAAGACTCCGGGCGGCGACCATCGCCAGGATGCTTGCTCACGCAAGCAGGCATCTGCTTCAAGATCAGTTCTACCGGCCCGCTAGTCCAATAAGCGGGGGCTGTACACTAGATCCGGTCTTCATGGCCAAGGAGGAGACAAACAGAAAGGGTTACTTGAGAGTTGGCTGGGGTTCCGCAAAGGGCCACCAAAATAACTCATGAACTAAAACACTTGATGTATTTGATTGGCGGAGAGGGAGGGATTCGAACCCCCGGACCCTTTCAGGTCAACGGTTTTCAAGACCGCCGCTTTCGACCGCTCAGCCACCTCTCCGGAAGCGTGATGATAGCAGTTATCGTGGTGAGATCGAAAGCGGGTCGGGGTCGGCAGCCAGGTCGCGGAGAATCCGCCCGGGGAGCCCCGCGCCCTGATAGATCAGCCCACTGTACAGTTGCACGACGCTCGCGCCGGCGGCGAGCTTGTCGCGGACGTCGGCGGCGGAGCTGACGCCGCCGATGCCGATCACCGGCAAGCGGCCGGCCAATGCCTGGCTGAGCGTCAGCACGACGGCGGTCGAGCGGTCGCGCAGCGGCGCGCCGGACAGGCCGCCCTGCTCATCCGCGCCGGCGAGCCGCGCAACGCCGCTGCGGTCGAGCGTGGTGTTGGTCGCGGCGATCGCGTCCATGCCGGCGTCGACCACCTGCTCGGCCAGCAGAGCGAGTTGCGCGTCGTCCATGTCCGGGGCGATCTTGACCACCAGCGGGACGCGGTTGCCATGGCGCTCTGCCAGTTGCGCGCGGGTCTCGGCAAGGCCGCCGAGCAGTTGCGGCAGCGCGTCACCCTGCTGCAGATCGCGCAGCCCGGCAGTGTTCGGCGACGAGATGTTGATGGTGACATAGTCGGCATACGGATAGACGCGCTCCAGGCAACGGCGGTAGTCGTCAACCGCCTGCGCGTTGGGCGTATCGCGGTTCTTGCCGATGTTGACGCCGAGAATGCCGGGCGCGGCGCCGGCGGCACGAAACCGCTGCAGCCGCGCGACCAGATGATCGAGGCCGCGGTTGTTGAAGCCCATGCGGTTGATGATGGCGTCAGCGTCAGTGAGCCGGAACAATCGCGGGCGTGGGTTACCCGGCTGCGGACGCGGCGTGACCGTCCCCACTTCGACGAAGCCGAAACCGAGTGCGAACAGCCCGGCAATATGATCACCGTTCTTGTCGAGGCCGGCGGCCAGACCGAGCGGGTTCGGGAAGCGCAGCCCGAGCAGCGAGACCGGCAGCTCGGGAACGCGCCCGGCGAGCCAACCAGGCAGCCCGAGCGGAGTCGATGCCGACAGCGCGCGCAGCCCGAGTGTGTGTGCACGCTCCGGGTCGAGACTCCGCAGGCCACGTTGAACCAGGGTATCAAGCACTGCCACACTCCAACGCCTGCAGTCCGAAGTCACCCGTCGTGAACGCGCTCGCGTTGCGCCACACGGGGCAAGCGGTGATCATGCCATGCTCGCAACCAGGAGATCGCTCATGCCGACGCAGAGATCCGCACCGTCGCAGGACCACCCCGCGCCCGCCGAACCCGGCACGCTCGCCGCGTTGCGCGAACGGTTGCTCGACCTGGCTCCGCGCAGCGTACTGGTGATCGGCAGCCTGCCCGAACTCGACACGGCAGCGCTGTTTACCGAGACAACCACCGTGCACAGCATTGCCACCGATGCCACTGCAACGCTTGCAAGCCTCGGGCTCAGCGACCTGGCGCTGGTCGGTGGCGCACTCGAAACACTGTCGCGACGTGACGGCGAAATGCTGCTCGCGAGTCTGCGCGACCTGTACGCGCGGCGCTGTGTGATCCGGCTCGGCGCCTGCCAGCACTGGACCGACCACGACCTGATCGCGTTCGGCTTTCACCGCCTCGCCAGCGCCGACGATGACGTGCAGTTCCTCGGCTTCGACATTGCCACGTACAAACCCACGCCGGACTGGCTCAACGCCGATCACTGGGCAAATCCACAACTGTTTGATCGGTTTCGCTGGTAGGCAGCCGCTCGAGCCAGTCTGCCAGCGCCGCTGCGGCCAGCTCCCAGCGCGGCTCGAGCATCATGGCGTGGGCAATATCCGGGATCACGACAAACTCGGCATCGTTGAGATTGGCGGTATAGCGGTTTTCATTGACCGAGAACAGCGCATCGTCCTCTGCCGCCATGACCAGCGTCGGCGTTCCGGTCAGCGCTGCCGGTGACGGCATGCTGAACACCGTCATGTCGAGAATGGCGCGCTGCGATTCGCCCTGCATCCGATACGCAAACTCGCGCAGCCGCTCGCGATCGAGCGCGTCGGAAAACACCGCACGCCTAGCGGTGTCAAGATCGACCGCCCCGGGGCCGGCCCAGTGCATCAACGAGATCTGCCCGAACAGCAGCGGCTGCGTCATGAACAACCGCATCACCGATGTCGCCAGACCGCCGGGGGGGACGCTCGCCATCAGTACCGCACCCGGCAGATCCAGCCGTTCGAGCAATTTCTGAACGACAAACCCACCCATCGAGTGGCCGATCAGAACGGGCGGCCGCTCGAAGTCCGCAACGACGCTTTCGAGATCGGCGACATAGTCAAGAATCCCGTGCATGTGCAGCGACTCGCTGCCGCTGCTGCCGCCGTGGCCACGCAGACTGAGCGCGGTCGCGTCGAAACCGCGCGAGGCAAAATAGTCGAGAAAGTATTCGTCCCAACACCAGGCTGCGGTGTAGGCGCCATGCACGAACAGCAACGGCCATGGGCGCTCGTCACGGATCGGGCTGCGCCGAATGATCTCCAGCGTGCGCGCACCGGAACCGACACCGCTGAAATGGTCAAACCAGTGATGAAACACGTGCATTCCCCCGAACATGGGCCTCGAACATGAAGTGCAATGCCGCCAATCGTTCCATCATGGTAGCATCAAGTCTTGTGTTGCCGTATGTGGCCAGGAGATCCGCATGAGCGCAGTGCCCCAGACCATTCATCGCGCCGATTATTGCCCCCCTGCGCTGTTGGTGAACGCGGTCTCGCTCCGCGTCGAACTCGACCCGCACCGAACCCGCGTCGAAAGCGAGCTCGACTGCTCGCATACCACCCCCGGCGCGGCGGTGCATCTGCCCGGGCAGGCGCTGCGCCTGCTCCACGTGCGCATCGACGACGCCGAACTGCCGGCTGACGCCTGGCAGTTCGATGAAGACGGGCTGACGCTCGCCGACGTGCCCGAGCGCTGCCGGATCACGATCGTCACCGAGATCGACCCGACAGCCAATACCGCGCTCGAAGGCTTGTATCGTAGCGGTGGGCTGTACTGTACGCAGTGCGAAGCAGAAGGATTTCGCCGCATCACCTGCTTCCCCGATCGCCCCGATGTCATGGCAGTCTATACAGTCACTGTGGTTGCCGATCAGGCAAGCTGCCCGGTGCTCCTGTCGAACGGCAATCTTGTTGCCGAAGGCCAGCTTGAAGACGGCCGTCACTGGGCGCGCTGGCATGATCCGCATCCCAAGCCCTGCTACCTGTTCGCGCTGGTCGCCGGCGACCTGGCCTGCCACGAGGACCGCTTCCACACCCGCACCGGGCGCGATGTCCGGCTGCAACTGTTCGTCGAACATCACAACGTCGGCAAGACCGATCACGCCATGGAGTCGCTCAAGCTCGCGATGGCCTGGGACGAACGCCGGTACGGCCTGAGCTACGACCTCGACCGCTACATGATCGTCGCCGTCGATCATTTCAACATGGGGGCGATGGAAAACAAGGGCCTCAACGTCTTCAACACCAACTGCGTGCTCGCCGATGCGCAGACCACCACCGATCAGGACTTCGATACCGTCAAGGCGGTCATTGCCCACGAGTACTTTCACAACTGGACGGGCAATCGCGTCACCTGCCGCGACTGGTTCCAGCTCAGCCTCAAGGAAGGGCTGACGGTGTTTCGCGAACAGCAGTTCTGCGAAGATCATGGTTCCCCCGACGTCGAACGGATCCAGCAGGTGCGCGTGCTGCGTGCCGCGCAGTTCCCCGAGGACGCTGGCCCCACCGCGCACCCGGTCCGCCCCGATACATACATCGAAATCAGCAACTTCTACACCCCGACCGTTTACAACAAGGGCGCCGAGGTGATTCGCATGCTGGTCTCGCTGCTCGGCGAGCAGGGCTTTCGCAAGGGAATGGATCTCTACTTCGAACGCCATGATGGACAGGCGGTCACCTGCGATGACTTCGTCGCCGCAATGGCTGACGCCAACGACACCGATCTGACGCAGTTCTCGCGCTGGTATTCGCAGATCGGTACGCCGGTGCTGCACATCACCGACGCCTACGACGCCGTCACGCAGAGGTACACGCTGAACGTCCGCCAGGCCTGCCCGCCAGGGTCCGGGCAGCACGGGCAGGCTGACCAGCCGCCGCTGCACCTGCCGCTGCGGATGGGGCTGCTCGGTCAGGACGGCACGCCGCTGCCGCTGCAGATCGACGGGCAACCGTCCGAGACGCCCGGTGCCGACTGCACGCTTGCCATCCGTGAACACGAGCAGTCGTTCACGTTCAAGGGAATCCCCGAACGGCCGATACCTAGCCTGTTACGCGGCTTTTCAGCGCCGGTGCGGCTCGAACAGTCCGCTGACGATGCGACGCTGGCGTTGCTGCTGCGTCACGACCAGGATGGCTTCGCGCGCTGGGAGGCTGGTCAACGGCTCGCCACCCGGTTGCTGCTGCAGGGCATTGCGCGTGCCGATTCGCAAGCGACGTCGCACAGCGATCCGGAACCGGTCGCCAACAGCCTGTTGATCGACGCGCTGCGCGGCGTGATCGAACGTGCTGACGAGGATCCCGCCTTTGCTGCCGAAGCACTCACACTGCCCGGCACCGCCTATCTCGCTGAACAACTGCCGCGCGTCGACATGGATGTGGTGCACGCGGTGCGTGAACAGCTGCTCGGCGAGGTCAATGCTGCGCTGCTGCCCGAACTGACTGCGCTGTACCAGCGCTTTCACGACGGCTCGGAGGCGCGTGATCCGATGGCCACCGGAAGACGCGCGCTCGCCAACTGTGCGCTTGGCCTGTTGGCGCGTTCAGCGGGCGACGAGCACCGCCTGCTGGCGCATCTTGACCAGGCCAACAGCATGAGCGACCGGCTCTGCGCACTCGCGTTGCTGGTCAACATCGGTGGCGCAGCGGCAGAAACAGCGCTTGCCGATTTTCACCAGCGCTGGCAGCACGAATCACTGGTCATCAACAAATGGTTTCAGGTGCAGGCGATGTCGACGCATCCGCAGACGCCGGAAACCGTCGCAACGCTCCGCGAGCATCCCGACTTTGACATCCGGAACCCGAACCGGGTGCGCGCTGTCATTGGTGCATTCGCTCATGGCAATCCGCTGCGCTTCCATCGCGCTGATGGTGCCGGTTATCGACTGCTCGCCGATAGCGTTCTGCAACTCGACGCCATCAATCCGCAAGTCGCCGCCCGCTGTCTGTTGCCGCTGACGCGCTGGCAGCGTCAGGAGCCAGTCCGGCAGGCGCTGATGCAAACAGAATTGGAGCGAATCGAAAAACACCCTAGACTGTCAAGAGATGTTTATGAGGTCGTCAGCAAGGGCTTGCAGAAGCAGCAACACTAGCGCGCCCGACATTTCGCTCAGAGGTCATCGAACATGCGCACATCCTGGACTCATTCTTGCGTCGTACGGCCGCAATTGAAAAGCCTGCTGCTTTGCTGGCTGCTCGTCGGCCTGCTGAGCCTGCTCCCGTTGCAGGGAGCACTTAGCGCGCAATCGCCGCTCGAACCTGAACCAAGGCATGCTGAAACCGCACAGCTGATCGCCAAGCTGCTTGCGCACCAGCACTTCAACAGCCAGCCAATCAACGATGCGTTGTCGTCACGGGTGATGGATGCCTATCTGCGCAGCATCGATCCGGAGCGGATCTATTTTCTCGCCAACGATCTGCGCGCGTTCGACAGTATGCGCTTCCAGCTCGACGATATGCTGCTCGACGGCGACATTTCCGCGCCATACATCATCTTCAACCGTCTGCGTGAACGCACCGCCGAGCGCACCGAATTCGCGTTGCGGGTGCTCGAAGAGGGAGTCGATCTCGATACCCGCCGGCGCTACCGGCTCGATCGCAGCGAGGAAAACTGGGCAGTCGATCGGCTGGCGCTCGACCGGATCTGGCGAGACCGCATCAAGCATGATCTGCTCGGCCTCCTGCTCTCTGGCGAAAGCAAGGAAGACGCGATCGACTTGCTGACCAGTCGCTATGAAGCCATTTCGACCAATCTGGCGCGATCGGAATCGGAAGATGTCTTCGAAATCTTCATGAGCGCCTGGGGGCGTGCCTTCGATCCGCACACCGCGTACCTCTCGCCACGCAACAGCCGAGAGTTCGACATCCAGATGCAGCTCTCGCTGGAAGGCATCGGTGCGGTCCTGCGCAGCGAGCGCGACTTCACCGAAATCGTCGAACTGATTCCGGGCGGCCCCGCCGCGCGTGATGGCCGCCTGCAACCCGGCGATCGCATTCTCGGCGTCGGCCAGTCGCAAGACGAGGTGATCGATGTCGTCGGGTGGCGATTGCGTGACGTGGTCGACATGATCCGCGGCCCGAAGGAATCGGAAGTACACCTGCGCGTCCTGCCTGCTGATAGCGGTGCCGGCAGCAGCACGCGGATCATCTCGCTGATCCGCAACGAGGTTGCACTCGAAGAACAGGCAGCGCAGGCGGATGTGCAGACGGTCGAACGCCAGGGCGTCAGCCACCGCTTTGGCGTGATCACCATTCCGACCTTCTACGCCGACTTTGCCGCGGCGCAGGCCGGCGACGAGAACTACCGCAGCACCACGCGTGATGTTTCACGCCTGCTCGCGGAACTGGCCGACGAGGATATTTCCGGGCTCATCATCGATCTCCGCGGCAACGCCGGTGGCTCGTTGCAGGAAGCCGCGACGCTGACCGGGTTGTTCATCGATGATGGTCCAATCGTGCAGGTCGTGCGTAGCGATGGCAATCGCGAGGTGCTGCGCGATCGCGAAGGCCGCATTCTGTACAGCGGCCCGTTGACCGTCATGGTCGATCGGTTCAGCGCCTCGGCGTCGGAAATCTTTGCTGGCGCCATGCAGGACTATGGGCGAGCACTGGTGGTGGGAGAGCCGACCTTCGGCAAAGGCACGGTCCAGAGCCTGGTCGACCTCAACCGCTTCATGAATCGCAGCGCTGGCGAGGCCGGTCGGCTCAAGCTGACCATTGCAAAGTTCTATCGCGTCAGCGGCAGCAGCACGCAGAAGCGCGGTATCGAACCCGACATCAACTTGCCGAGCGTTGCGCGCAGTGAACAGACCGGCGAGGCCGCCGCCGACAATGCCCTGCCGTGGGATGAAATACGCGCCGTGCGCTACAGCCGCAGTGGCGAGCTGCGCGGGTTGCTGCCGATTCTTGTGCAGCGCCATGATGAACGGCTCGAATCCGAGCCAGCGTTTCAGGCGCTGGTCGCCGAGCTGCAGAACCGCATCGACATGGCAGACCGCGAACACGTCTCGCTGAACCGCAGTGAGCGCGAACAGCAGTACCAGGATGATCGCCAGTTGCGGCTGAGCAAGGCCAACACCCGCCGCGCCGCACTTGGACTCGACCCGGTTGACGAACTCGACGCGCTACAGCGTCTCGACGACGAACCGGACCTGCTGCTGCAGATGGCAAGCGAGATCACCACTGATCTCTACCTGATCAAGCACTCGCCCTCGACAGCAAAACGCTGGACGGCTGAGCCGCGCGACTGACGCGCGGCTCAGCCGGGAATTCCATCTCTCGCCGACCTGGAACACCAACAATGACCGACAACGCTGCACCCGTGCTGTTTGATGTTCTCCCGACCCGCGGCACGGCCGGTATCGGCGTCATTACGCTGAACAATTCAAGACGGCTGAACGCGCTCGATCTCCGCATGATCGAACTGATCGAACCGCAACTGGCTGTCTGGCGCAATGATCCAGCAGTGGCTGCGGTGCTGATCCAGGCTGCCGGCGATCGGGCATTCTGTGCCGGCGGCGACATCCGCAACATGATCGCGGCGATCCAGGCCGGTGATTTCGCGACGGTCAGAGGCTATTTCGAAGCCGAGTATCGGCTCGATGACGTGCTGCACCACTACCCCAAGTCGGTGATCACCTGGGGGCATGGGCTGATCATGGGCGGAGGGCTGGGTCTGCACCAGACCGCGGAACTGCGCGTCGTGACCCGCTCGGCAACACTCGCAATGCCGGAGATCAGCATCGGGCTGTTTCCCGACGTCGGTGCGGCCTGGTTTCTGCAGCGCATGCCGGGCCGGCTCGGTCTGTTCTGTGGTCTGACCGGGCTGCGCCTGACCGCTGCCGATGCACTGCACGGTGGCCTTGCCGATTACCACATCGACGACGCCGCCTGCTGGTCGGCGACCGAGGCGCTGCGCGCACTCTCGCTTGACGGCAACCCGACGTCCACCCGCGAGCAGATCGCAAACTGCCTGCGTGGATTTCACCAGACGCCAGGACCATCACCACTGCTTGAGCGTGCCGAGACCATCAACTGTCTCTGCGATCACTCCGAGCCAGTCGCCATTCGCCATGCACTTGCCGCCGCCGCGGTTGATGACCCGTGGTTTGCGCCACTGCTTGAGCGTGTCGACCACGGCTCACCGACCACCTTTGCACTGGTCATCGAGCAGTTCCGACGCACCCGTGGCAGCTCGATCACCGAGGTGCTGGAACTCGACCTGTTGCTGGCGATGAACTTCGCCCGCGAACACGATTTCCCGGAAGGCGTCAGAGCGCTGCTGATCGACAAGGACGGCAACCCGCAGTGGTCACCAGCAACACTCGATGCGGTGACCCCTGCGCTGATCGATCGGTATTTCCGGACACCCGAAGGGCTTGATCGCTTGGCTCCGGCCTGATTGGCGTGCCAGCCGCTAGTCGTTGCGAGGGCTGAGTTCGCGCACCATGAGCTGCAAGCGCTCGCGGCCCTGCCAACGGTTGACGTTCAGCTGGTAGGCGATCTCGACACGATCAGCCGGTTGATCCCAGCCCTTCTCGCAGGCCTGAAACGCGATCGCTTCGACTGGCGGCATCGCTGGTGCGTCGCAGAGGCGCAGCCTGAATCGCAGATGGCCATCGCCGACCGGCCGCCGATCGATCACGTCAAAGGCGTTCTCGAACAGCGGCTCGGGCAGCCCCTGCCCCCAAGGACCACCGTTTTCAATCGCCGCGGCCAGCCGCATGTCGAGGTCGGCAGCCGTCAATGGGCCGTCGGTCAGACACTCCGGGCTCAACGCATCGTGATCGAGCTGCTCGTCGGCAATCGCCACCGCCAACTGCTCGAACCGTGGCAGATGCGCCCGTGGGAGCGTCAGACCAGCAGCCGCAGCATGGCCACCGAAACGCGAGATCAACCCCGGCTCGAGCGCTTCGATGCGCGCCAGCAAATCGCGCAGATGCAAACCGGGGATCGACCGCCCCGAGCCCTTGAGGTGATCGTCGGCGGTCGGTGCGAATGCAAACACCGGCCGGTGATAGCGCTCCTTGATGCGCGATGCCACCAAACCGACAATGCCCTCGTGCCACTCGACGTCATGCAGACACAGACACGGGGCCAGCGCACGCTCCGGCGCAACCACTGCCTCGACATGCTCCACCGCCTGCTGCTGCATGGCCTGCTGGAGCTCGCGACGCTGACGGTTCAGCGCATCGAGCGCGCCGGCCAACTGCCGGGCCCGTTCAGGATCATCGCTCAGCAGGCACTCGATACCGACCGAGATATCCTCGAGCCGACCAGCAGCATTCAGCCGCGGACCGACGGCGAAGCCGAGATCGAGCGCTCCGACATGCCGGTAATCACGACCACTGACATCGAGCAACGCCAGCAGGCCCGGACATGCCTTGCCGGCACGAATCCGCCGCAACCCCTGTGTCACCAGAACCCGATTGTTCTGATCGAGCGGCACCACATCGGCGACCGTCCCGAGGGCAACCAGATCCAGCAGGCTGCTCAACACCGGTGAGCGCCGATCGCCGCTGAACCAGCCACGCCGTTCCAGTTCACGACCGAGCGCGACCATGGTGTAGAAAATCACCCCGACCCCGGCAAGGCACTTGCTCTGAAATCCACAGTCAGGCAGGTTCGGATTGACGATGACATCGGCGGCCGGCAGATGCCTGCCGGGCAGGTGGTGGTCAGTGACCACAACCTGCATGTCGCGCGCATGCGCTGCCAGCACGCCCTCGATGCTGCTGATGCCGTTGTCGACGGTCACCAGTACATCAGCCGCCAGCCGTTGCGCTTCGTCAACCAGCGGCGGGCTCAGCCCATAGCCGTCCTCGAAACGGTTGGGTACCAGATACAACGGATCGTTCGCGCCCATGGCGCGCAATGCACGCAACGCAACAGCCACACTGGTGGCGCCATCGGCGTCGAAATCACCAACCAGCAGAATACGGCGCTGATCGATAACCGCAGTCGCGAGCAGGTCGGCAGCAGCGGCGACACCATCAAGCCGTGAGACCGGCAACAACCGGCCCAATGCGTGATCGAGTTGCTCAGGCGACGTGATCCCTCGGGCACGATAGACACGGTCGAGCACCGGATGCACATGCGGCAGCGGCACACCGCTCGGCAGGTCGCGGCAACGCAGCTTCACGCTGACTCCTCCTCGGCGAACAGCGCCGGCAATCGGCGCGGCCGCCGCCAGACTCGGTAACGGTCATGACGGCGACACAGCCACTCACGCCCGCGGCCATCGGCAATCCCGATGGCCGGACACTGCCCGGCGAGACGCGCCTGATCGAGCGGCACCAGCCAGTCTCGGTCGAAATCGATCAGCCACTGCTCCCAGTCGACAAAGCTGCGTCCGTCCTTGATCACCGGGGCGCCGCCGATCTCGACAAACACCGTCGGCGCGGAGCGACCAGCCGCGGCCAGTTGCTGCCAGTCATCGAGCAACGCATCAACCGTCGTCGGCGCCGGCTGCCACTCACAGCGCGACGCCTTCGCCAGCGCTTTCAACAAGGGATCATCGCCACACAGCAACGACCACGACGAGAGAGCAGCATCCGGGCTGCTATCGGATTCGGCGCCCCACAACCAGACCCCGGTCACGCGCGGCAGACCGGTGGCTGCGCGCTGCACGCTGACCGATGAGCCGTAGAGTGCCATCTGCAGCTCGTTCAGTAACCGCACCCACTCGCGCGCACCATCGCCAGCAGGCAGAAAGTCGGCAAAGCGCTGACCGGTCAATGCCGACGCCGGCGCGAGACCAGCAGGAATGCTCCGATCGAGCGGCATCGACGCGATCCACAGCGTCGGCGCCAGTGCCGAAACGTGCAGGCCATCATCCCCGAACAGGGTATTGAGCTCGGCGCAGAGCGCGTCCGCGTCGGCCTGACTGAGCGTGAGTGTGGCAGCATCAAGAACCCGCAGCGTATCGCGATCCGGAACAAGGTTCAGCGGCGATGCGATCAGCCAGTTTGTCGACGCGCCTGCAGCCGCCGGAACAAATGGCTCGAGCAGGTCTGCAAGCATGCGCCCAGTGACACGCGGCTCGCGCGCGACATGATGCATGGCCGGCGTTGGCGCTGCCGACGCACGAGCCAACAAGGCGTGCAGCCCGGGGAGCTCGGCCTGTACGGCAAGACCGGGGGGCACGGGTCCGAGCAGACCGGGAATCCAGAGATGGATGCCGGGTGGCGTCACGACGCGATCAGAGCGCGTCGAGAATGACGCGACGCACCGGATCAAGCGCGGCAGGCACGGTGACAATGGCATCGCCGGCCTGGCGGATCGCCACATCGGGATCCTTCAGGCCATGCCCGGTCAGCGTACAGACCACCCGACTGCCCTCGGGAATCCGCCCGGCCTGCGCATCGCGCAGCGCGCCGGCAACCGAGATCGCCGACGCCGGTTCGCAGAAGATCCCCTCATGGTCAGCCAGCGCCCGCTGCGTAGCCAGCAGTTCGTCATCGTCGGCCTGATCGAACCAGCCACCCGATTCGTTTGACGCCGCCCACGCCTGCTGCCAGCTTTGTGGGTGTCCGATACGGATCGCTGTCGCCACGGTTTCCGGTTGATCGACCATGGCGTTGCGCAGGAACGGATTGGCACCGGCCGCCTGGTAACCGACCATCCGCGGGCGGGCACTGATCTCGTCGGCAGCAAAGCGGCACTCACCGTCGCAGAACGTGCAGGCTGCGGTCAGATGGCCGGGAACGCTGGGCTCGACAAAGCAGCTGACCTCGCAGTAGCCCATCCAGTGCGCGGTAATGTTCCCCGCATTGCCGACCGGGAGGTAATGAAAATCCGGCGCACCGCCCAGTTCTTCGCAAATCTCGAAGGCGGCGGTCTTCTGACCCTGCAGCCGATACGGGTTGATCGAGTTGACAATGCTGACCGGCGCTTCTTCGGCGACCTCGCGCACCAGCCGCATGCCGTCGTCGAAATTGCCGGCGATCTGAACGATGCGCGCCCCATGCATCACCGCCTGCGCGAGCTTGCCCATGGCGATCTTGCCTTCGGGGATCAGGACAAAGGCACGCATACCGGCACGCGCCGCATACGCCGCCGCCGAAGCCGAGGTATTCCCGGTCGATGCGCAGACGATGGCGCCGCTGCCCTCCTCGAGCGCGCGGGTGACAGCCATGGTCATGCCTCGATCCTTGAACGACCCGGTCGGATTGAGCCCCTCGAACTTGACATACAGTTCGATCTCGACCGGCAGTTCACGCGTCAACCGATCCAGACGGATCAACGGCGTATTGCCTTCACCAAGGCTGATGATCCGCGTTGAATCGCTGACCGGCAAGCGGTTGCGGTAACGCTCGATCAGACCGGTATAGCGGGGTTTGAAATCCATGGTCCACCTGTATCGAATTGGGTGTATTGCGGAAACGCTGTGACGACAACGCGCCAGGCGGTCTCAGCCAAGCGTTTCGAGCCGGATCCGGGTGATTCGCCCCTGCACGGCAGGCAGCTCTCCGATTTCGTCGAGCGCCAGGTCCATATTCCGCTCGATGACGCGGTGCGTGAGGATGATCACCGAGACCTGATCACCGCCGGCCGGGCCGTGTTTCTGCAGGATCGAGTCGATGCTGATGCCATGATCGCTGAGGATGCGGGTCACGTCGGCGAGCACGCCTGGTTCGTCGCGCACCTCGAGGCGGAGGTAGTAGGCAGTCTCGACACCGGAGATCGGCAGCACTGGATGCCGCGACAGCGTACCGGCCTGAAAGGCGAGATACGGGACACGCGATTCGGGGAGCACATCGAGCTCACGCACCACATCGATCAGATCGGCGACCACTGCCGAGGCAGTCGGCAGCGAGCCAGCACCGGCGCCGTAGTAAAGCGTCGGGCCCACAGCGTCGCCCTTCACCATCACCGCGTTCATCACCCCATCGACACTGGCGAGCAGCTGACGCTCGGGCAGCAGCGTCGGGTGGACGCGCAGCTCCACGCCGGTCTCCGTCCAGCGACACAACCCGAGATGCTTGATGCGATAGCCAAGCTCGCCGGCACGCGCCACATCGAGTTGATTGATCTGGCTGATACCCTCGATATGGACTCGGTCGAACTGCAACGGAATGCCGAAGGCGATCGACGCCAGGATCGTCAGCTTGTGCGCGGCGTCGATTCCCTCGACGTCGAAGCTTGGATCGGCCTCGGCATAACCGAGACGCTGCGCCTCGGCAAGCACGTCCGCAAAGTCGCGTTGATGGTAGAGCATCTCGGAGAGAATGAAGTTGGCCGTGCCGTTGATGATGCCGGCAAGCCACTCGATGCGATTGCCGGTCAGGCCTTCGCGAATCGCCTTGATGATCGGAATTCCACCGGCCACCGCGGCCTCGAAACGCACTGTGACGCCACGGTCGCGTGCCTGCTCGAACAGTGCGTTGCCATGCAGCGCAATCAGCGCCTTGTTGGCGGTCACCACATGCTTGCCGAGATGGATCGCGCGCTCGATCAGCTCGCGGGCCGGTTCGGTTCCACCGATCATCTCGATGATCACCTCGGTTTCCGGATCATCAACCACAGCAAAGGGATCGTCGGTGATCCGGATGCCCTCCAGCGGGCAGGCGCGCGGGCGCTCCGGGTGGCGCGTTGCCGCGGCAACGACGTCGATGTTGCGGCCGGCGCGGCGCGCGATTTCGTCGCCATTCCGGTTAAGCAGATTGATGACACCGGCCCCGACCGTTCCCAGACCGAGCAATCCAGCCTTCACTGATTTCACTGACCGCCTCCCGACTTGCACGAATCAGGGGGGAATCGTACCCTGTTGCGATGCAACTGACCATGGAAAATACTGGCGATGCGAACCGGATCGAGCGCTATCATCCGGGTGCCGTGGTGATCAATGGTGTCACACATGCAAACACTGTTGCTGTCGGCCCGACCTGGCTGCAAAGCCCGTGGGGGCCGGATCAGCTCGCCCTGCTCGCGCCCGAACATCTGCAATCGCTGATCGAACGGCGCCCGGAAGTGATCCTGATCGGCACCGGCGCGGTGCAACAGTTTCCACCACGCGCGCTGATGCGGCTGGCAATCCAGTCCGGCATCGGCCTCGAGGCGATGACCACCGCAGCCGCGTGCCGGACGTTCACCGTGCTGACCGCAGAGCAGCGCGACGTCCTCGCCGTGCTGTTCATGATCGGCGAGGACAGCGCTGACGCGCGGTGATCGGCCCCGACGACTACCTCGACGGCAGATGGCCGCGCGGGTCGATCGCCCGCCCCTCTCGGCGCAGCTCGAAATGCAGGACTGGGCGTCCCGACCGGCTGCCCATCCGCGCGATCGGATCGCCCTGCCTCACTCGATCACCATCGGCAACCAGCAGCTCCTCGTTGTAGCCATAGGCACTGAAGAAATTGTCGGCATGCCGCAGAATGACCAGATTCCCGTAGCCAACCAGATCATCACCGCTGTAGACCACAGTGCCATCGGCAACGGCCCACACCGGTCCATTGCTCTCGCCGCCGATCTGGATTCCTTGCTTGCCATCACTGCCGGCGGAAAAACCGCGCAGCATGTCGCCGGACGCCGGCCAGATCCAGGTCGAGCGGCCGGCATCGGGTGATGCTGTCAGCGCGGGACGATCGGTAGCGGCCGCCGTGGTGTCGTCGCGATCAGCCGGACGTGCGTCGGCAGCCGCAGGAGCTTGCTCCCGCTCGACCTCAGGCTCGGGACCGGAGGCGGTCAGCCGCGTCGGCTCCGGTGCAGCGACCACCTCGGCGGTGGGCGGCGGAGACGCAGGCGCGGCAGGCGGTACGGACTGTGGCGAAACGTCAGCAGTATCGCGAGGCGCTTCGCGAGCGGCCTCCGGCGAAGCGACCCACAGGGTCTGCCCGGGCCGGATCAGATACGGTGCAGACAGATCATTCCATGCGGCAATCTGCCGAAAGTCCAGCTCATACTGCCGACCGATCGAGAACAGCGTATCGCCGCGCGCGACAACATGTTGCGCACGCGTTGCATCGGTCGCTGCCTGCGATGGTGGCTCGGAGCGTGGCTGTTGCCCACGCTCCGA
>LFIK01000321.1_pt1 | contig 35431 bp, 52 predicted proteins | sample 643401 | NCBI WGS metagenome assembly LFIK01 (sample SAMN03777447, study PRJNA286221) | soda lake metagenome | biome: soda lake; feature: Kulunda steppe; material: water; isolation source: sample T5-Br brine of Lake Tanatar-5 | place: Russia: Kulunda steppe | collected 2010-07
ATAACGGATTGAGTTTGTGCTGTCCAGCGAATTTAAACTAATGAGGAAATTATGATGGATTTACGAAGAGAATTTGAAAAGAATCACCCGATACCCGCAAAATTAACAAACATGCCGAATGAACGGCACTTTAGCCCTGAGTATGTTGAGTGGCTTGAACAACGCCTGAAAGCTGGTCAGCACGAAACTATTGTTATGTTGCCATACCTATTAAACCGAGCAGATGCCGTTGATGGACATTATTGTATAGCTCGTAAGCATCCCGATGGATATACTGAGTTTTGGAATGATGAATTGAAAAAATGGTGTAGTTCCGCTTCTGTTTTTGAACTTGGGACGGCAACATAACATGCGATTATCGGCAAAAACTCAGAATCCGGAATATTATCGGACAATGTTCAGGGCCTACATAAGCATATTAAGGCCATAAATTGTCCGGTAATGTCGTCCGATAAAATGACTAAAAAACTTTATAAAACAAGGAAAATGGAAAATGAAATTTGGAAAGATATTGATGGTTTTGAAGGGCGTTATAAAATATCAAACAAAGGCAGGGTATACAGTATTGTTAGTGATTTAATAATGAAGCAATGCGTAAAGGTAAATTCAGGGTACAAATACGTACACCTGTCAGGTATGAAAAACAAAAGTGTTTATGTGCATAGATTGGTTGCAATTAATTTTGTTCCTAATCCCGAAAATAAGCCAGAAGTAAACCATATAAATGGAATAAAGGCATACAATTCAGCAGAGAATCTACAATGGGTGACTCATCAAGAAAATATAGATCACTCTTGGGAAAATGGATTATTAACTCAAAAAATACTGGATAACAGGTCTTCCATAAAAGGAAGTAGACACGGAAATGCTTTATTGACAGAGGATTGCATCCCAATAATTAGAAAACTTAAAAAAAGCGGTAAGACTCAGGAACAGATATCATTATTGTTTGGAGTTTCAAGATCTACTATTCGAGATGTATTAGACGGTAGAACTTGGAGCCATATTTAATAACATCGTCCGATAATATGCCACAACAACCACCAAGAATCAAAGGATCATCACTCAGACGCGAACGTCCTGCATCTACATTCGAAGAGCGTACGGATGAGAGCCGGAAGTTCTACCAGTCGTACACCTGGCGGAAGTTCAGGGCCAGAGTAAAGAAACAGCAGCGCAGGAAAGATCAGAATATTGTTACCAGGAAGTACATCGATATGGAGCGAACTACACTGCAGGCTTTTAACAAATGGATGGCAGGAGATAACCCTGCCTGCGTGGATTGTTTTGATGAAGGGAAGATCACACCGGGCAACGTAGCCGATCACAAGCAAAGGATCCGTGATGGTGGTGAACCATTGGATCCGGAGAATATTCAGTTTTTATGTCAATATCATCACAATGTTAAATCAGGTAAGGAAGCGCATGACAATCAGTAAACTCACGCAGCCATTCATTGAGCTATGGACGTGGATCACAGGCAGGTACATCATCACAAAGCGATGGATGCACACATCTGTGTTCACTCAAAAGACCTGGATTAAACTCTTATCCGTTCTTGATGCGGTGAAGATGAGCATCATCTGGGCCACAGAACTTGTGTGTATTGGATCCTCCGTGGCTTTAATGGTGATGTCAGTCCGGGCAATTTATACCACGGACATATGGTATGGCGTAGTCTGTGCGTTCGTGGCCTTGTGGATGATCCTCGTGCTCCTGCTGATAAACTACTACGTAACTCCCGCGCAGACCGGGGGGGCGTCAAATCGCTCAGCGCGAACTTAACCGAAACCGACCCTTAAAGTATTTTTCTTTCTCTGAACATCGTTTAGGGGAGGGGGGGATAAAATCCGGAATGATGAAAGACAAAAAATCGGGATCAGGCCAGTGCAGTGCCATTACCAAGTCGGGGAAGCAGTGCCGGCGTTCTTCGGTAAAGTTCGGGAGATACTGCAAACAGCACTCGGAAATGCTGCAGGAAAGTTTATGGGGTCATCATGGTACTTTGACGTATATCCCGGATGCCCCGCCGGTTCTTTCCCAGATGGCGGCGGGTTATTGGCATCAGTACTGCAGAGCTCTTCTGGATCATCAAAAACTAAAAGGACATTATCTATCAGATATATTTGAAATCTGCTGGCGCCATGATTTTAGAAATTACCTTATTGAAGAGATTGACGAGCGCGGCTTGGTGAATGAGTACCCATCCGGTGCGCAGCTGAATGGTTTTGATAAAACACTTTATACAAATGATAAGCGGATTACGGATTTAAAGAAGCAGTTTGGGCTTACCTTGGATAGTGAGTCGAAGTTGAGCAGTGGAAAGGATACTGGATCGGCGAAGGGGAAAAGGAAGGCGAATCTTAAATCTATAAATGGAAAGGACTGGTGATATGATTAATAATGAACCATTTGGTGAGAAAATTATACGATTGCATGATAATCCAGTCAGAGGTGGTGTTGAGGTTTACCTGGGTATTAGGGATAATGAAAAGCTTCACACATCAAATTTAGAGTTTGCCGAGGTTGAAGAAGGTGAAAAAGTAAATCCTTTAACAACGTTATCACCTCCTGAGACTCAGCAGCTATTCAATGAACTTTGGAGGCTTGGGTATCGGCCAAGTAAAGGCTACCAGGAAGGGATGGAAGCAACTCAAAACCATCTCTCTGATATGCGTAAAATTGTATCCAGTAAGTTAGGCGTTGATTTATAAATGAGCTTACCCAGTACCGGGATCGGGCCTTATGATGAGTATTGTTCACAGGTTTTAAATGGCCGGATAGAGGTATGTAAATGGGTGAAGCTGGCGGTGGATCGTCATTATATGGATATGGAGAGGCAGCGCACGGAGGAGTTTCCGTATTATTTTGAGCCGCGGGCCTGTATGCACTATGTGGATTTCTTTCAGAACCACCTTTATCATTTTGACGGGATTTTTGCAGGTAAGAACATTCTGTTTGAACCGTGGCAGTATTTTACGTTTGCCACGCCGTTTGCCTGGATAGCTACGGAGAAGGTTCAGGGTTACCCGGTGCGGCGGTTCAACGAAACGATTGTCATCATCCCGAAGAAGCAGGGGAAATCGATCATCATTGCGGGGACGATGATCTATATGATTTATATGGATGATTACCCAGGGGCACAGGTGTATGCCCTGGCCCTGAATGCATCGCACGTTAAACGCCTGGCCTACCGCGACGCTGTGAATCTTGTGCAGGGGAATGAGGAGTTAAAGGATGTTCTCCGGATTAACAAGTCTGCTGCGGATATGGGAATCTATTATGATAAGATGAACGCCCACATCCAGCCGATTACAACTGACAGCAAAAAGACGGACGGGCCGAAGGTTCACATGGCCGCTAATGATGAAATTAAGGACTGGACTGATTTTGAGGTTTATGATACCATCAAGAATGGGACGGCCAGTGATGTGAGCCCGCTGATTGCCAATATTACCACGGCCGGATCTGATATGAGCTCGCTGGGTTATGATCGGGAAGATTACGCAAAAAAGGTGCTGACCGGTGAGGCTAATGATCCCCGGACACACGCCATCATCTATACGATTGATAAAGAAGATCATGAGAACTGGGATGATCTTTCTGTGGTAAAGAAGGCAAACCCCAACTTTGGGGTGAGCGTGCAGGCCAGCTACTATGAGCAGAAAATTGAGGAGGCCCGACAGAACGAGCGCAAGAAAAATGATTTTATGACCAAGCACCTGAATGTTTGGATTAATGCGATGGACCATTATTTCACAATGGAGAAGTGGATTGAGATTGGGAGGATGGAATGGGACGAAGTTTAACGCTGCAGGATTTCAGCCAGCGGCCGTGTTACATCTTTGTGGATATTGCCAGTAAAAAGGATATCTGCCCGGTGATGTACCTGTTCCGGTTTGGCACCAACAGCCAGGGTAAGAAACGGTATGCGGTTTTCGGCCATTACTTTCTGCCGGCGGATGTAGTTAGCCAGGATCTTGTGGGCCACCGGGCGGATTATAATGCGTGGGCCACGCAGGGGCTGTTTACGCTGACGCCGGGGAATACGGTGGATTATGACGCCATAAAAGAACGGCTGTTCCAGGCGAATAAGGATTTTAAGGTAATGCAGGTTGGTTTTGATGATTGGGGTGAGGACCAGATTGCGCAGGATCTTCAAAAGAAGCGGATGAAGGTGATGGTAATCCCTCAACGCGTGAAGTATCTCAGCAATCCAATGAAAACACTGGAGGCTTACATCATCAATACCAATGCGGACAGTGAGCATGATCCGCGCATTATCCACTCCGGGGATCCGGTTCTCTCCTGGGCTATGGGGAATGTGGTGGCCAAGGAGGATGCAAACGAAAATGTGTTTCCCCGGAAAGAGCATTTCAATAAGAAGATTGACCCCGCGGTGGGCCTTATTAACCTTCTGGCAATGGAGGCAGAGGAGCCGCTTCCTGAAAAGAAATCATTCAGACGCACACCCATAATCATGAAGGTATGAGCACAGAAAACAACGATCACCAGCTGGTATTCCCGGAAAACTTTGATGAACGGTTTGTGGAGCACACGGCAGATACCGACACATATGAAGAAGCCTACCACCTGACGGAGCGGGATTATCGTAAGGCATTTGGCCGCAATAAATATTCGAGTTATAACAGCTTCCGGGTAACCCGAAGCCAGCGATTGAAGCGGCAACGGGCAGAAAAGGCATGTAACTGAGTTAACAAACTGCCTGAAAAGCATCTTTGTTAACTATGTTACATTGATTATACATATTGATGTGTTCATTTTGGCTGTATGCTACAGCTAAGAAACATTCTCAGCCCTGACCGGTTCAGCGGCGTTACGCTTAAAGATGCGACGAAATACCCGGCGCATTTTGGCATGATGTCGAATGACAGCGGTATTGATGTGAATGAAAAGCGGGCGCTGATGCACACAGCTGTGTTCAGAGCCGTTACTCTTCTGGGCGGAGCGATTGCCGGCAGCCCAAAACACTTGATGCAGCGCGGAGATACAGAGAGAAACCGCACTGTGGCATCGAATGAGCCGGGGCACTGGGTTATTTATAACCGACCCAATCAGGCTCAAAACACATTTCAGTTTCATTTTATGGCTGTTGCCCACCTTCTACTATGGGGCAACTTTTACGCATACATCAACCGGGACCGATATCACGAAGTCACATCTATTGTACCGGTTATGCCCTGGTGTGTGAGTCCATGCATTGAGAATGGGCGGAAAGTATTTTATGTGGGCGGAAAGCGATATACCGATAATGATATGCTTCATGTGTACGGTCTGTCGATTAATGGATTTAAGGGATTGCCTCCGATTCGTTATGCCAGTGAGAGTATAGGGATTGGACTGGCAGCGCAAAAAATGGAGGCTTCTTCGTTTGGATCCGGAATGCACGCCGGCGGTATTGTTGAACTTCCGGAAGATTACGCCGGATATATGGGATCTACTGATGAAGAAGCCCAGGAGCACATGGATAAGGTGCGGGAATCTTTCAAAAAGACCTACCAAGACGGCCCAAGCAGTTGGCATAATATGCTCTTTATGGAACCGGGCTGGAAGTATACACAGTTTAAAATGGCATTCGAGATTGAGAAGCTTGTCGCCAATAAGAAGTACACCGTGGCAGATATCGCTAGAATGTTCAATGTTCCGCTCCATAAGTTGATGGAGATGGACAAAGCGACCTTTTCTAATATTGAGCATCAGAATATTGAGTATGTGCAGGATGGCGTCATGCCACTTGCCATCAATTTTGAAGCGGAGTATAACAGCAAGCTGATCAAAAATGCTAAACGATCAGATCTGTACTACAAATTTAACCTGGACGGCCTGCAGCGCGGAGATATCAAAAGCCGATTTGAGGCCTATTCTATTGCGCTGGGTAAAAACGCTCCGGGATGGATGGAGCCGGAAGAGGTGCGCGACCTGGAAGATCTGGACGCGGGAAATCCCGAAAATTGGACTATTCCGCAAAACATGCACAGAAACAGAGAACGAAACGCGGAGCTGGTCGATGCATAATTATTTTCATAAAAACCGCATGTTTAACGGACTTGATAAGGATACGTATCTGTCCTTAACCAAACCTGCCGTACTGAATCAACAGTACCAGGATGATGGTGCTACGGCCATAATTGATATTGATGGCTATATAGGCCGGGATATGATGCGGGAGTTCCTGACCGGTGAGAAGAGTAAAAACACCGTTGAGAACATGCGCGATGTTCTGCGCGACATCAGCAGTGATAAGATTATTGTAAACATTAACAGCCCCGGCGGTGATCTAAATGACGGGCTGGTTATTTACAACATGCTTCAGGCTCACCGGGCTGATGTTGTCACCAATCTAATGGGATTTTCAGCAAGTGCGGCAACGTTAATTGCACAGGCCGGAAACGTCCGCCGGCAGTCTCCGGAATCTTTCAAGTTAATTCACCGGGTAATGTTTGGCTTGATGGGTTATTTCAACTACAACACGCTGACTGAAATTGTTGATGAGTCTAAAAGGATCGATCCAATTCTAATGAAGGTGTATGCATCCCGATCAAACCTGAGTGAGAAGGAAGTTGCTTCAATAATGGATGAAGGCGGTGGCGTTGGTAGATGGATGAACGCGGATGAGGCTTTAGAAAAGGGATTGATTGATGAGGTATATGATCCCTCTGATAAGGATGATGACAATACCGATCATTTAGATGGAGAGGATTCAGAGAACAGGATGAGGAACATCCATAAACTGAATTGCGGTGGTGATAAGTGGTCGGATGGGAAGCTTATGACTGATAAAGAGATCCATGAACAAAACATAAAGATTAATGAGGCGGGTGGGCTGAGGGAGTATCAAAAGCAGCTCGCCGAAGAAGAAAATAAAACAAATTCGGGTTCCGCTGTAGATGTGCGAGGCCGAGAAATCGATGAACTACAATTAAAATCAAAAAAGGTAACACCATGAATCCAATGAAACAACTTCTGGAAGATCGAGGAGATATCCGGAAAACGTTGAACGGTTTTACCAATGAGCGCGCATCAAAATTCACAGATTTGCGGGCCCTTGGTAAAAAAGAGGCTCTGACCGACGAGGAGCAGACAAAGTATGATAATTTGAAAAATGACATCAATTCACTTGATGGCAAAATTGACCGTGCTGAAAATGAGCTTTCTATGCTCAACACTCAGATCGAGAATGAGAAAAAGCATGGCGATAAGCCGCTGAACGGAAATCACGGCACCGGTCTGGGTAATCCCGGGTTTTTGGGTGGCGATAGCGGACCCACCAGCGAAGAGAAGGAGCTGCAGGGTTTTAGCTTCATGAACGCAGTGGCGCAGGCTGTTGATGGAAACTATGAGGGTTTCATTAAGGAGATGCGGGAAGAAGGTATTAACGAGGCCAAAGAGGCCGGCGTTGAGATTTCGAATCGTAAATCTTTGATCATTCCACAGAAGGTTCTTCGGAATGTGAAACTTAGTCGCGGAAGCCATATGCCGATGAAAAACACGGTTACTGCAGGTACGCAAGGGCAGCGAACCATTGAGACAGAGGACATTGATTTTGTTTCTCTTCTTCGTGAACGCCTGATGCTTACCCAGCTTGGTGCGCGCTTTGCTTCTGGACTGACTGGAAACATTCCTCTGAACCGACAGACCGCAGGGTTTGTGTTTGGATGGGCTGCCACTGAGAATGCGGCTGCAGATAAGTCCAGCGCCACGTATGATGGCAAAACCCTATCACCGAAACGCGGAACCGGTTATATGGATGTATCGAACCAATGGTTGATTCAAACCTCCCCGGAGATTGAGTCTCTTTTGGTTAATGATATTCTTACCGGTACCCAGGTTGGAATTGAGAAAGCCGCCATAAGCGGATCCGGAGCCGATGGAGAGCCTGAAGGCCTGTTGAATACGAGCGGTATTCTGAGTGCATTTGCCGGTGGCGCCGTAGATAACAGCGCAAACGCAAATGGTGCTGCGCAGGCGTGGGATGATTGGGTGAACTTGGAGAAGCTTGTTGAAGTCAACAATGCCGACATGGGTACCCTTGGCTATGCAACCACTCCAAAAGTGAAAGGACAGGCCCGACTCAGTAAAATTGATGAGGGATCCGGTATTTTTATCTGGGATAAGCTAATGGCAGAAAATGCCCGAATTGGCGTAGGTAACATTGTTCCTGATGATCTTACCAAGGGCAATAATGAGGACAACCTTTCGGCTCTCATCTATGGGAACTGGAATGATTTGTGGGTTGGAATGTGGAGCGGTATTGAGCTGATGGTGAATCCATACACCAAAGCCAAAACTGCAGAGACTGAGATGATTATCCACGTGTACGTGGATACTGCTGTACGACGACCCGAGTCGTTCGCGGCGATCAAAGACATCGACGCACAATAATCTATTGCCCCGGCGCTATAGCCGGGGCTTTCATTCTTAAATCATAGAAAAATGTCCGAAAAAAAAGGTAAAGACAAACAAGTTGAGGTGTACATCACCAGAAGCCCTAAAGGGTATGCTTATTTTGCCGGTGAAGTAGTTGGAGTTTCTCCTGCTATTGCAAAGAGGCTAAAAGAAATGAACTGTGCCCGAGACCCGGAGCAGACACTGCCCAAGGATATTCCTCACCGGGAAGATCTGATTAAAGAAGGTTTGGAGTCTGTGGATTTGGTGAAAGAGGCGAAGGACCTGACGAAAGTTCCTGGAATTGGCAAGGCCGGGGCTGCTGAAATTAATGAGTATCTATCTGAAAAGGAGTAATTCATGCCGCTGAAGGTCATCGAAAAAGCGAGCGTGCAGCCGGTGGATATTAATCTGCTGAAGCAGCACTTGCGCCTGGTGGTTGATAACCCCGCATCGTATACGGTGGAGGATGAAGTTTTGTCTCTTCTGATTGATGCGGTAACAAGGGCCTACCAGGATCGCTTTAAGACGCAGTTGATGACCGCCACTCTGCGCTGGGACTTTCAACAGTTCCGGAAGGAGATGGAGCTACCGCGGCCGCCATTGCAGTCTGTTGAATCTGTGGTGTACATAGACGCAGAGGGTAATGAACAGCCGGTGGATGACAGTAATTACGAGGTTATTGAAAGCCACGTAAATCCCGGCATGGTTCGATTTAAATGGGAGTTTGCGTTTCCGGAGTTACATAAGGATACGATGTACCCTGTGAGAATAAAGTATAAAGCGGGATATGGAGACAATATCAGTGATGTGGATCCAGATATAAAGCTCTATTTAATGAGCACCATAGGTACGTATTACATGCAGCGCGAATCGATGCTGACGAGTTATACTGGTGGGATCAGCGTGGTGGAGATGAGTAAGCAGATGGCATTTCTGCTGAGTGGTAAACCGAAAGCAATGAGGTTCGGCTGATGCAGAGCGGAGCGCGCGATAGAACGATCCGTTTTCAGAGGTTTGAATCGACCCGCGATGATACCGGCCAGCCGGTGGGCGAGTGGGTGGATATTGACAACGCTCCCCAGATGTGGGCGGAGTTTTACACCGACAAAGGCATTGAGCGGTTCAATAGCGACAAAAAGACCGCCACACAGCATGAAGTATTTAAGATCCGGTACCGGCAGGACATCCGCGAGGATATGAGCATTCTGTTTGACGGCCGGCGCTTTGACATTACGAACATACAGGAGATTCAACGGCGGAAAGGCCTGCGGATCTTCGCAACCTGGACCCAAGGCCAATACGATGAGTAACATAAAACCGAAACTTGTGAATGTGAGCCACTTAACCATGGCGGAGCGGATGGCGATGGAGAATGAAGGGTTTACGGAAAAGCCGTATCACGATACGGTTGGGAAGCTCACGATCGGGTTTGGTCGAAATCTTGAGGATCGGGGAATTACCTGGGATGAAGCAAAACTTTTTTTGGCGCATGATCTACTGGAGGCTCATAATGTGCTGCATGGTGAGCTGGATTTTTTTCAGCGGCTGAGCGATGCGCGAAAGGCGGTGCTGATGGATATGTATCACAATATGGGTCTGCGGCGGCTACTGACGTTTAAGAAGATGTTGAAGGCGGTGCAGTTTCATGATTATGATGAGGCCGCGCGACAGATTAAGGATAGCCGATATTTTGTGCAGGTGGGGCGGAGAGCCCGGCGCAATTATTTTATGATGAAATTTGACCGGTTCGCGGAAGTGAGCGAGTCGGAGGAGTATTTTTCAAACAGAAAGAAGTAGTAATGTCAGAAAAAAATACGATATGGACGGATCCAGGAAAGATACTAAGCATTTTTCAGCTCATTCTTTTGATTGTGACGCTGACATATCTTTTTGCGTATCTGCAGAAAGATGTGGAAAGGAATACGGAGCGGATCAATATACAGACGGATCAGCTCAGAGAATATGAAGCCAGAAGCAGGGCTACCTATGTTCGGCGGGATGTGTTCAATGAGCAGTACAGGCAGATCATTGAACGCCTGGACAAATTGAATCAAAAACTGGATGACGGAAATTGATTGAAACAAAAAAAATACCCACCCGGCTTTTGATGGAGGATTATGAACTCTCTGACAGGGAGGCGATTGAGATTGTCGGGTATGAGACGTTCAGCTATTTCGAGCGGGCAGCGAACCGTCAGGCAACTACCAGCAGCCGAATTAAGAATTTTATACGAGGTGAAAACGCACTGGGCCGGAATGTTGGCCTGGTAACAGACATAGCGATGTTCTTCCTGCCATCCGGAGTGCGATCCGGCCGGGAGGCGGTTCAGAGAATCATAACCAAAGAGGAGAAACGAATGCCAGTATTGAATGATAAGCCGTGGTACCAGAGTAAAACAATTTGGAGTGCTATCCTGATTGTGATCACAGGAATTTTGCAGGCGGCCGGAGTGGATTTGGGCGCTAATCCTGCAGCGGTGGATACGATCTACCAGGTGATTTACACCGTTGCCGGCGGGTTCGGCATTTACGGTCTGCGCGATGCCGTGGGAAAGAAAATGGAGAACAGCAAAACCCAGTCGTGAGGGTGTGCCTGGTGCTCGTCCGGGATAGGTTTACCGGGCGATGGGCGTGCCGGAAGGTTGTGCAGAGGTTTAAAGAGCAATAAGATTTTAATTGATCGATTATGGAAAGTGAAATCAAATTACAGCAGGTTGAAGAGAAGCCGAATTACGTTCGGATATCGTATGAGCTGCGTGTTGCGGGGGAGCGGTTGCGCCGCACCCTGGATGTAGATCCGTTTGATGTTCCTTCGAAAACGGAGGCTGAGATTGTGGAGATGATTATAGCCAATGAAAACGAGGACGATGTGAACGGCACCTTGTACCGAATGAAGGAGAATAAGGTAGGGCGCTATTACCCTACGGCATCCGGCGCAATGGTTCCGGTGGGTGATGTGGATGTGAAGGTATGGAATGGCAACGGTGTGCAGTATGCCGCTGACCAGATTATTCTTTACCGGGGCAAGATGTATTCCGTTACACAGGCGCACACATCACAGGCTGACTGGACGCCTGATGTGGCTCAATCTCTTTTTGGAGTCGCTCAGATTCTTGGCGGGGATACTCCTCCCGAGTGGGTTCAGCCTGATGGTGCCGGCGGGCCCAATCTCCCATATGCACAGGGTGTGGAAGTTACACACAATGGAAAGACCTGGACGTCTGATGTGGATAACAACGTATGGGAACCTGGAGTAAGCCAGTGGACGGAGGTTGTGTAATGTTCACATACCGAGAATTACTTTCTTTTTTGCGGTTGCACGGCGCCAAGCCGATTATGGCGACTGATGTGAGTGGGATCCGTCCGGCGGAGCATATCCGGGAAAGCCGGTTCGATCTAATTGTGGCGCGGCTGCAGGAGCTAAAGGACGGGCCGGAACGGAACTGGAAATTTTCGATTGAAGTGGAGCCAAGTAAATGAAATACCTTTTTCTGATCATATGGATGCTTCCGTTTCTTGCCACTGCGCAGATCTCTACTACGCTGCAGGATGGTGGACGCTTTTATGTGGTGGTTGAGGGTGATACGGTCAGCCAACACGTACGGGTGGATAAGGCGATTGAGAGTGCCAGCAATTACCCTGAGTGGGAGATTGTCCAGGACTTTCGTCTGTCGGGAAGCTCTTTTTTCTATGATGATGATATCATTATTGAAGAGGTGACGGATACGGTCTATGCCGACACTGTGTATGTGAACCTGCCGCCACATGACAATTCTTTTCTGCATTCTGTGGACTGGACGCATAAGGTAGACAGAGAGGCCGGTGAGGAGCGGATTAATTTTGTGATCAAAACGGAAAACGTTGATTCGCTGATTACTGAAATACGCTGCGGAAATGAATGGGTGAAGGAGCGTGTATTCCCTGATTCTGATGATGGGATTGGCCCACCGGCAAATACGCTCCATTATGGCATTCTTTGGGATTGTGATTCGGATCTGATCTATCAATTCCGGGCACACAAAGGCGTGTGGGAGCAGGCGATTACGGAACGGTTTCCTGCGTTTGCTTTTGAACTCACCGAATCTGAACAGGCGTGGATTGACAGCGTAAAAAAAAAGGATAGTGTAATGACCGGATCTGGTACTGATTCTGACCCATTTATTATTGAAAGTCTTTCTGACTGGAATACAATTCAAACAGGAGACAGGACGGCGGTTTATGAGTGGGTAAATAATATAGATGCTTTTGGAGAGGTGGTTGTGTCTATAAGGAGTTCGTTTACTGGTAAAATGAAAATGAACGGATTCAAAATGCTCAATATCCAAAAAATTGAAAACGAATTTGGTAGCGATACTGGTGGTATTATAAGGGTTGATAGTGGTGGTTTGCTTGAAAATGGAGAGTTTAATTTTTCTATGGAGTCGGGTGTGTACAATCGACCGATACGACAGGGTAATGGAGCTACTGTAAGAGGAATTAAAATTTCAGGCTTTGCTAATACTTCATCAACGAATGATGTCTCAGGTCACACTTCAAGTGTAAATGATGATGCTATTAGTGAAAATAATTATTCAGAAATAGATATAATAGCGCCAAACGCTTCAGATGCGGCTGGCTTTGTGAATAACATACAAACTGCCTCGACTATTATTTCCTTTCTGTTTACAGGTACTATTAACTCCCCAAATGCATTCGGTTTATCGTCGTCAGATTTTAATACAGACAAATTATTTCAATCGTTTTGGGACTTTGAAAAATCGGGTATAGTTAATTCGGAGGGAGGGACTGGCATATCAACAGCCGATGCAAAAGATATAAACACATATTTAAACGTAGGATGGGATATTGTTGATATTTCATCGCACGATGGAGAAGAGAATACCGCAGCATGGTTTATTGACGATGGAAATGATTATCCAAGGCTTTGGTTTGAATGGGAGCCTACCGAAGGAGAGGCCATAGAAGGCGACGCGGCTATCATTGAATCTTCTGAGAATATCACTGCATTAGCCTCTCTTGACATTTTAGCCGTTACGGACCTATCAGATAACGATGATGAGGCGGCGCTGAATGGTGATCTGGTGTTGAATAGTGAATCTATATTAATTGAACAACCGGAAACGGCTCAAAGCACTGCAACTATTTTAATTAGTGGCATCGGGTCTGCTGTAGATATCATCGACCAGGTTGAGAGTGCCGGTGGTGTATTGATTGAAGCCACGGCGACTATTAATGACTCTCCGGAGCAGATACAGATAACAGGCGCTTTTGAGGATGTAGTTGAGGCATCGGTGCAGATACTGGAGCTGGCCGAGCAGGCCGGGGGTTCGGGTTCGGTTGTGATCTCCAGCGCGGGGCAGGTTAACGAAAATACAGAAACCGCACAGGCTACTTCAGAGATTATTATTTCGTCCGCTGCGGAGCTTGCAGATCTGCCTGGAGCTCTGGCCGGGCAGATGGTTTTACTTATCTCTTCTTCCGGATCGATTACTGATTTGCAGGATGATATGAACGCCCAGCTGTCTGTGAGTCTTTCCGGATCAACTGAACTGTTCGAAATTCCCGAACAGTTGCAAGGCTTTGCAACATTTGAAGAAGTAATCACGGCCGCGGCGCACATTGTGGAGCATGCTGAAGTGATGGGCGGGAATGCGTCTATCCTGATCAGCGGAAACGCAGAGGGCCGGGAACTGCCCGAACAGGTGGTGATTGATTCGAGTGTGTATCTGTCTGCCGGTGCCGAACTGGCGGAGGATCCCGAGGCAATTGCCGTGCTCTCCAAGATTGCTATTGATCTGGCGGCGTCCATCACTGAAAACCCCGAACAGGTGTTGGCGGTAGAGACCGTGATCAGCGACCGCGTGAAGATTCGGGTAACAGGTCAGCGTATAGGCAACCGGACGGTGATCTCCGGGGAGCGGGTTGGTAGTATCGCAAAAATTAGTGGAACGGCGATTAAAAACAGGGTGAGCCTCTGATGAAATTACGCGCTAATGAACGAAATATTGACGCCGAACAGCGGGCATTCCTGGAACTGGAGTTTACCCTGGAAGGGGAGGACCTTACCGGAAAGACTATGTTTTTCGTTCTGCAGCAAAACAGCTATACGCCGGGCCCTCTTCTGATTAAGGATCATTCGGAAATGACCATTGATATGGCCACCGACCTTATTCCTCTCACGACCGAGGAAACGGATTTCAAAGGCGAGCGATGGTATGAAATTTGGGTTGAGTGGGCCGCCGGTCAGTGGCAGAAAGAGTTTAAGGGCAGATTAACATTAACGCCTTCGGGCAATTATAACGCAAACGGATAAGACTATGGGAACGAAAAACGCAGCATTCAGAAATGGACAGGCAGATTATTCAGGCGGTGTGTTTGATGGCGGGGAGATTCGCCTTCTTGACGGCGCCAGTAATGTTCTGGCAACGGTAAGTTTGCAAACCCCCGCATTTGGCGCGGCAAGTAGCGGACAGATTTCGGCGGCCGGAACGCCGCTTTCTTTTACGGGTACGGCAGCGGCGGGATCAGGAACGAACATTGCAAGCGCGACGCTGATCAGCGGTGATGGTACGCAGGAGATTTCTGGCCTGAGCGTGGGTACGGCGAACGCTAATGTGGTGCTCGATAATGTAAACATCGCCGAGGACCAGAACGGAAACCTGAACACATTTACGTACACGATCCCTGATAGTGTTGTGGATCCAAGTGCTTAACAGGTAATCCATGATCAAAAAAGTGATATACGGATTGCTGAACGCTGACGCCTCTTACAGGGATGCGATTGGTGTGGATGGATCGGGGAATGTGAAGCTGTACCCCGGCGTGGCTCCCCAGGGAGTTCAGCGGCCGTATGCCACGTATACGTATGTCTCCAGGACGGAGGATCACAATAAGGATCAGCGCGGTGTGATCACCTACTCGGTTCAGGTTGATCACTGGGATGATGATGAAGTAACGGCGGCAACGGCAGACGAGGCCTGTATCTCTGCACTGGACAGATATAAGGGCACCATTGCCGGGGTGAAGGTTATGAGCATCCGCGTAGAGGGTGGCGGGGCCGGCTTCGACGATGGCACTGAAAGCCGCCGGCGAATGAGTGAATTTACCATGAAAATAAATCCATAGAATTATGCCGAAAGTGCTTTTATACGAGGATTTGGTCGACAAACAGACCGGAATTGTAACCCCGGCGGGCAGCACGGTTACGCTACACCCAAGCTCCCCGGCGTACAAGAGGATTATAGAGGCGCAACGGGGCGAGAATATTGTTCCGCTGCCCGAAGATGTACCGGGTTATAAGGCGTTGAAAAAAGGCGGTATTGATTCGGTTCAGGCGCTGCTCGGCAGTGCCGATCGGCTGACAGAAATTAAAGGAATTGGCGAGAAAACCGCAGAAGAGGTTAACGAGTTTTTACAATCATTACAATTAAACACAGGTGAATAATTATGCCAGAACATGAAAGCGTAGATTTTGTATTAGGAACCGATTTCGGCATCTACCACGGCGAGACCGGCACCCTGATTGCCGCAGCCACGGATAACCAGATGCAGGAAACGACCGAAATGATTGCCGTATCCAACAAGCAAAGTGGTTCGGCAAACCAATACCTGCCGGGCCGGGATGATGGATCTGCCAGCGGTACGTCCCGAATCCTGAACACGGAGGACGATCCGTATTCGGCTCTGCATGCTATTAAGGCTGCACGATTGCCGGTGATGATTAAGTACAGCAGCGAAATTTCAGGAAGCAAGTACTGGGAAGTTGCCGAGGCTTATATATCTGAGCTCAGCCGCACAGATCCGGATAACGACAGCTCTACTGTGAACTACACGTTCCAGTTCAGCAGCCCTGTCGAGGAAAAAACCATAGCGGCATAATATGACGGACAAAACATTTCCCATAGAGCTTGCGGACGGTGAGACATACAACCTTAAATATACAAACCGTGCCCTGTACGAGTTCGAGACGGTGCACGGCACGCCTGCTATGAACATCTTGATGAGGGGTTCCATGGGCGTGCGGGCGATCACCCATTTTGTGTGGGCGGGGCTGATTCATGAACATAAAGCCATCACGGTTGACGAGGTGAAGGACCTTGTACCGATCAACGACCTGCAGATGGTTGTGAATTGTGTGATGGATGCCATGGAGCATGCAACCGATACGGGCACTCCCGGAAAGGCAAAAAAAAAGGGGAAGCAAAAAAAATAGACTGGGCGGCGGAGTTCCGGTTTGCCTGCGGGCAGATCGGGCTTTCACCCGGCGAGTTTTGGGAGCTTACACCGGCGCAGTGGCTTTTGATTGCAGAGGGCTTTGTTGACCGCCGCCAGTACGAAAAACAAAGTGAAGATGAAGTTAAACACCTGCTGCGGTACCTGGTAACGATTGAGATCAATAAAAGCCGGGCCGCAGAGAAAAAGAAACAAATTGAATTGTCTGATGTGTTCCCTATCCCGGAAATTGACAGCGTTCTCGAAAAGGCCAGGAAGGAATACCTGCGCCGGCAGGAAGAGCGTGATCGGGCTGTGTATCAAAAATATAAGAACCTGGAGGGCGTCTGATGCGAGACTCGTTTGATGTTGAGATGAATGAAGCTGAGTGGAAAGCCGCCCTTTCAGAAATTCAAAGAAAACGGAAGGCTATTAATTCGCCCTGGATGAAGAGCACACACCGGAGGAATCTTCGCCCGATTGCCAATACGATGAAGAGCACTGCATGGAGCAGCCGTTTTGCACAGATGATTGGTATTACCACCGCAAAACGAAGAACCGGCGATTACGGCGCCAAAGTTGGTGTGGTGAAAAATGATGCGGCCCTGTTTCCAGTCATTTCCGCGCCGGCGCTTGCTTCTCTTAAGGAGTACGGATCCGATGGTGAACGATTTCGCGGCATACGACGCGGGGCTTTTGTGGTAGGTGCACAAAGTACCGGAGTTATGCCTGCAGAACCGCGTCTTCGTCCTGCGTGGGATGCAAACGTACGTGGGTTCATGGACAGCACAGAAAAAGATATACTCGATAAGATTGACAAGGAGGGTGCATCATGAGCCGAATGCGTAATGTAACATTTGCCGTTCGTGCGAACGTGCGGAATTTCAACCAGGGGATGAAGTCTGTAGAGGACAGAATGCACCGTGTTGGAAGGCAGGCAACGTTCCTTGGCCGAGATCTTACCCGATCTATCACCATGCCGGTTGTGGCGGTGGGAACCGGGCTTGCTGCTCTTGCGGTGCAGACCGGTCAGTTTGCCGATGAGCTTTTGGACCTTTCCGAAATTACGGGCTTGACGACCGATGAGCTGCAGGAGTGGCGACAGGTTGCCCGTGTAGCGGGAGTGGATACCGACGCGCTGAGTAATGCAGCCGGTGGATTAACCAGGCGAATGCGTCAGCTCCAGAATGGAAGCGGCGCGGCGCATGATGCTTTTCAGCGCCTTGGCATATCTCAGCAGTTCATTCAGGAGAATCTGGACAATACCGACGCCCTGATGGGCGAGGCCATTAACCGGTTGGGCGAAATGGAATCCGGACTGGACCGCGCCTCTATCGCCAATGATATTTTTGGGCGACGGTGGGAACAGCTGGGCCCGATCATGGGGATGAGCGCGGATGAAATACAGCGTGCCCGTGAAGAAGCGCATGAGCTTGGGTTTGTACTCGATGGTGAGGCATTGAACGCCGCCAACGATTTCCGAATAGAAATGGATATGCTGCAGGAACGCGTTGCAGCAAGTGGGCGATCTATGGCGATGGATTTTATGCCGATCATACAGGATATGATACCGCTGGCCGAACGGTTGGTTGGTGTGATTGCAGATAAGGTGCGATGGTTTTCGGAACTTGATCGCGGCACTCAGGAGAATATTATTAAGTATGCTGCACTTGCGGCGGCCATCGGGCCAGTGATTTCACTCAGCGGTAGGCTGATCACTTCGATTGTGGGAATCAGTCGGGCAGTGCGTGGATTGACGATGGCGATGGCTGCTAATCCGTTTGTGGCCATGGGAATCGGGCTTACTGCAATTACAGCACATGCTGTAAGAGCTGAAAGAAGCATACGAAACCTAAACCGTGCGGTTGAAGAGTCGCTGAACGCAGACATGGGGACGCAATCACTTGAGGATGTAAACAGCCTTATTGCAGAAACTGAAAACAAATTAGAAGCGTTACGCGGTGTGCCAGATTTCTTTGGGATTGAATCCAGGCGAATTGCACGAATGGAAAAGGAGCTTCAAAACCTTATCCGCCGCAGGGATGAGCTGGCCGGTCATTTGTTTACGCCATTAGATAGCGGTAACACACAGGAAGAAATTGAAGTAGTTGAAGCGGTTGCCGATGCTATTGAGCGTGTAAGGGTTGCAGCGTCCGAGCCTATTCATAATATATTCGATCCCGGAGAGGAGGCGAGAATCCGGGCATTGCATCAAGAGTTTACGGCTTTCAGCTCTTCCCTCGATGATTTTTCAGTTGATATACATGTTGATGATGTAGCCCAGCGCATGTTTCCTCCGGGCTCTATCGGTTTTGCAGAGGAGGCACTGGGGAACCTGCGCACTCAGCTCCGCGCGGCTACCGATCCGGCAGAAGTTGAGCGGATACAGGTTCAGATGGCCGCCTACCAGCAGCAGATATATGGTGTGAATGAGGCGACGCAAGAAGGATCTATGAACCTTACAGAGTTTGGAAATATTGGCGTTCAGATTTTCGACCGGATGGTGTTCCAGGGTGAGAAACTACAAAGCACGTTGAAATCCATCACGCGTCAGCTTGCCACGCGTGGAATTATGATGTTGTTAACGGGGGGTTTTTCCGGCGCAAGTGGTTTTTTTGGAAGCAGCGGGATTCTTGGCCGCATGTTCAATGTGAATGATGCGATGATTACCAGCAAGGGCGATGTGGTTAACTTTCACCCGGATGATAATATTTTGGCGATGAAGGATTTTTCTAAGCTGGGAGTGGGTGGTGGTTCAAATGCAAGGGACATGGAAAAGGCAATGAAGCGTGCACTGGGCTCCGTCAACTGGAGCATTAAAAATGGTGATATTGTAATGGCTCAGGCTGCAGGAAAGCGGGGGTACAGATGAGTTACAATCTCCGTGCATTTTATGAGCATATAGATCTGCAGGGAACAGAACACCGAGTGGAGATCCTGAAATTGAACTTCACTGGTGTAGCTCACGAACTTATTGGAGATGGCCGAGCCGGTGTCCATACCTTTAATCACGAAATGATTAATGAGGAAGGGGACGGGTTATTTAAGATTTCCGAAAATCCTATCATGAGCGGTAAGATTGATCTTCATTTACTTATGCGTGATGATCCATCTGATCCGGGGACGGTGTTGGCTGCTGATTTTGCCATTTTGGAAGAAATTTTTGAATCTGACGAAAAGGAATTTATTGTTGTATGGAAGCAGAACGGCACTGAGTTCTGGCGTGGAAAGCCCCTGAATGATCTTCTGGAATATGATGAAGGACCAGCGCCTTATGGTGCTACCATTACGGCAAAGGATTTTACGGATTTGAATGGTGTGGACTACCTGGACAGCTCTGGAAACTTTTTTGATGAGCGTAAAACCATTATTGAAGTCATTGCTGATCTTCTATCATATACAGGATATGATTTACAGATCCGGACCGCCACAAGCTGGATTGAGGAAAACGGAAACAATGCAGAAGATTATCTACGCCAAAATTATATCGATACATACCCGCTGCGAAGCTATGCCAGGAATGGCGATGAGCCGGACGAACCTATTACTGTTTTTGATGCACTGCAGCAGGTGCTCAGTGATAACAAGCTGATATTAAAACAGGCAAACAACCGCTTTTTGATTGATCAGATAACCGCACATGAAAATGCAGAGGCGGTTATGGTGACGGATTACTCATCGTCCGGCGCTTACATCAGCACCAGCACCGTTGACAGATCAATTGATTTTAACACGGTCAATGCTTCTGACCCGAAGATAATCATTGGGAGTAAAAACCGCGGCTATCCTGCAATTAAACGGGCGAGTGTCCGGTATGCTCACAGGACAACAATTACAAACCTGCAGTTTCCTTCTAATGTATTTGTAGAACCCCCTACTTCTCCGAGGACATTTACACAGGGGATTGTTGTTGGCAGCGATACAAGAATCAATATCCAAGGCAATATTATAACTCGATATAATCAGCCACCTGGAAATCCCTCGATTCGTATTGGTATAGAGTCCCAAAACTTTCATTGGGATCAGATTGACGGGCAATGGAAGCCTGGTTCTGGTACAAGTGATTTTGATGTTGTTATGCTCAGGGATGGTGAAACTGGTCGTTCTTATATAAGTATAAACACAGAAGTTTTACCAGAATCTGGCACGTATAAAATAAGTTTTTACCTCGCAACACCAGCCGCAATTAGTAGTTCATATCAAGACTTTAGTTTTAAAATTCGAGAGGCTGTTGTTGAAGAAGGTGAAAACACTGCAATCGATTTTCAACTGGAACAGGATAGAGGATTTAGCGTTAGTTACCGCCATCGTGATACTTTTTTCGGTGATGGCCCGACGGGTTATGCCAGGGGCGCTATCCGGTTTGGCACCGGGGATGCTGATTTAACTTCTGAGACATGGGGCCGGCGGGGCGGCACGGCAGATAAGTCGTTTCATGAAAACATCCTGCGCGAGATTATTGACCCACAGCGGAGTTGGCTGCAGAACCTGAACGCAGAGGTTAACGGGGTTTATGATCCCGAGTTGTGTCCTGCTTATTATGGTAACTTCTTCTATTACATAGGGGGAAGTTTTTCGGCTTATGACGGGATATGGAGCCCAAGTTTTGTACGCATCCAGGTTGAGCCAACAGGTGAACAGGACTTTTCTGTAATATATCGAACGGAAGATGTTGGTGGCACTGGCGCGGCTCTCGATACAACTCGAGTTCTTCTGGACAGAAATACCACGTTTAGCGATTCACAGAAGATCAGTGAAACCACAGCATCTCTTTCGGGAACCGTGACCGATATTCCCATAAAAGCAGTTGGCAAGAATTTTATAGATGTAGGAGATCCGTTTTACCTATTTAATTTGTCTGGGGCGTCACTGACTGAGTTTACATTGGCAGAGCCTCAGCTTCCAGGCGCCACGAATTTGGTTGTAAATCCTGTTACTCTTGATGAGACCATTATTCCGGGATCCTGGGTAGTATTTACCGGGGATCGTGTAGCGCAGTTTATTACGCGATCAGATTCCGGCATCCGCCTGGGGGTGCGCAGCTATTCGCAAGCCGTTACCGAAGATGGCGAAAGCTATGTGGACCAGGACGGCAATGGATATGTGTTTGTGGATGAAGGCGACCAGACGGCGATCAACCAGGGCACTACTGCAGAGATTGCTATTCTGCGCGGCGAAATTGTATTAAAAGCCACGGCCGGTGGTCAGCTTGCCCTTGTACGACTGGATGCAAAGCCGGAGAGTGGATCCCTTGTGGAGATCCAGGCAGATAATATCAACTTGCAGGGATTGGTCACGGCGATTAACTCCGGAGGGAGTGAAACGCAGATCGATGGCGGTAAGATTAAGGCGGATACGTCTGTGATTGTGGGTAGTGGCAATAATGTTGCGGCACTTACCGGCGCGCACCCTACGGTGCGGATGTATGCGGGGAATGCGGATCCGTCCGCCGCGCCTTTCAGGGTGCTACAGGATGGGACTGCGGTTGCCACCAAGTTTGTGCAGCTCTCGGGGGAAGAGGTTGACGGTGTGATTGAGCAGTTTTCGATTCGGGATTTGTTGGTAACCGGCGCTTTGACAATCGGAACCGATGGCAAGTTACGAACAGCCGATGATGAAACGGTTTTTGGAGAGGATGGAATACAGTTTTCTACTCCGGAGACCTTCACTCAGAAAAACTCTCTGGTATGGGTGAGCGATACCCATGAGGACTCATATATCACTGCATTTACTGGCGGCAGTATTCCACGATTAGAGTATAAATCTAATCAGCATAGATTCATTAATGATTTAGGGGATGGTGTTTTTACTATTCAGCGGGCGGATGCGTTTGGCGTGGCCACAACAATGGAGACGGATTTAATGAATATATCAGCGGATAGACTACCCAGCAGCCGGGCAGCAGCAGCCGCGCCGGGAGCGGTGTACGCCGTGCAGGGCTCAGACATGAATGGTGATTACTGGACTTTACGAATTAGACGGACAGATTAATGAACGGAAAGAAAATCGACGTAGATAAAGGACTTTTTGAGCTTGATAAACTGGTAGACGATTGCCGTCTGAGCCAGAGCGAACGTATGAATCAAAAATTAAACATCCAGGCTTTGCGTAGCGTTGTGCGGGAATGGAAGGAGATGAAGGATAATGGCGAAGAAAATGAGTGATTTGACGGCGGCGACTGAGCTGGGTGATAATGATTCGTTTGTTTTTAATGATGTGGCTGCGGGGAATGATAAGCGGGTGACGGCTGCGGGGTTAAAATCTGCTTTAGATCTTGCGACGAATGAGTATGTTGATGATAAGGCCTCATTATCTCCAAATATAAGAAACAACGTTAGGGCATTCGGGGCGGTGGGTGATGGGGTGGCAAATGATCAAGCGGCAATTACGGATGCTTATAATAACACACCATCCGGGGGTACGCTGTACATTCCGGCGGGTACTTATATGTGTGATGTTACCTCTGGCACGTCAATGCTTGTCATAGATAAACCGATTACTGTTTTTGCTGAAAAGGGAGCAGAATTAATACTAAGTGACACGTCAATAGATGGCGCAAGGGGAGTGTTCATAAGAAGTAATTTTGTAGTTATTCAGGGCTTAACGATTGATGGGAATAAAGGCCGCAGCGCCGAAATAATGGGGGCTGCCGACGGCTTTGACGTAGACGAGGAAATAAACTTTGTAACCTTCAGGGATTGCGAGGCAAGAAACTGGAAGGCAGAAGGTTTTGATGTTGACGATTCATACCATGTCACATTCAACAACTGCAAAGCCCTGAATAATTCAGGCAATGGATTCCACATTTCCGGAGTGAACAAGCCATCTGATGCGGTTTTTCTCACCGATTGTTATGCAGATGGTAATGGTTTTGACAGGGCAGGCGAAGATGAACGGCACGGCAACTATGTACTTCGGGTTCATCATGCACATTTATCCAATTGCCAGTCGAGAAAGGGCTCCAGGGCTATTTGGATAGAGACAACAGGCGAGGGCCAGTCTGAGGAGCCTTCGGATTTTGCTTCTGTTAAGGTGTCAAATTTCACCTACTACTCGGACGAAGCGGCAGAGTCCCCAATAATGATACGAAGGGGCAAGGGGTCTGCATTGTTTAGTAACTGTAGTTTTGTTATAGACGGAGATTTGGAGTCACGTTTTATTAACTGCCCCGTTACGGATGCAGAGGCTAGGTTTTATTTTAATAATTGCAATTTCCAAATAACCGGCATCGGTGAGTATGAATTTGCATGGATCAACGATGGAAGATTTTATATGAATAATTGCAATGTGGATGCCCCCCTAATAACAGGCAATGGCATACAGTTGAGGTCTTTTTCTTATGCACATATTTCAGGATCAACAATATTGCTCAATTCGGGGATATCATGCATTAGGGTTACTCAGAGTAGCGGATGCAATGTTACGGGGTGCAAAGTTGAAGGCAGTATATTTTGCAATGGCGGCGACCTTATGGCCCTATTTGTTGGCAATAACTTGATAGGCACAAGTGATAACACATTTATTTCGGACTACTTTTTAAGATCCAACCTCGGGATAGCCGACCAGGATGATCTATAGATAACACCTCGTTATCAGTGAGGAAAAGTTCAGCGAGTGGATGGAGACTGAAGTACAGTTAAAAACTTTCCCTCTATTTTACCTCTGATTGTAAAAAGCATGCATATATATGCGCTTACTTTTTCATTTTCCAAAAATCACTAAAACAAAAAAAGCCCCTCATCGTAACTGAGGGGCTTTTTTTATGTGGGTTCAGGCAGATTCGAACTGCCGACCTCTGCAATGTCAATGTAGCGGTCTTCAGTTGTGTGGTATGTGTTCTTTTGGTAGTAAAAACAGTAACTTAGCGCAGAGGTAAAACCGTTACCTTTTTCTAACCTTTCCCTCTATTTTACCTGTGATTTTAAAAAGCATAACAACATATGCGGTTACTTGGCATAAATTGACTTGTCGGAAAATGTCAAATTTTGGGTGCCGGATTCCGAAATCTCCGGGAATCTTCCGGAATCTTCTGAACGGTTAGCTAATCTGTTTTACCTCTCGATTATACCACTCTGAAAATTCTTCAATCTCTCCACTGCCTCGCTCATAATTTGCGCATGAATCGAAACCAGCATCAAAGGCTTTTTGTATCAGATCCAGGTTATCAGTATAGTTTTCAAATCCGTATTTGTGCATCACTGGTGTAATTTTCTCAATCACTTCATCAGTCATTGGCCTATCATCACGCAGGATTGCGTTCAAATACTGTGGCGTAATTCCTGCTTCACGGCAGAGAGCCGACTTACTAATTGCAGGCCGGATCTCTAAAAATTGCTCGATGTCTTGCTTAGTCATTTTATTTGAATTTATCATTAGCCATTCTCCAATTTCCATATGCCCAATCAAAAAGATTTTGCTCTTTTTCATTCGGATCAAAACCGATAGCTGTTTCAATCTGCTCGGTTAACCTGCCAAGTCGAATAGCATACTCTCTACCTTTCTTCTTTTCATTTCCTGAATTAACCAAATAAACTACTTGGCTTCTTAAAAAATTGATTTCTTCTTTCAGGTCTTGGATCATTGAATTTGTCATTATCTCAGCATTTAGTGTTGTTGTTTCCGTCTGTTTCTAAGATAAGAAACAATACACTTGTTTCCAAGCATAGAAACAAAATAAATCAAAAAAAGATGAGATTATTTTCAACCCGACTGTTTCACCGGCCGCATCACCCCGCCATTGAAGGCGGCATAGTGGGCATCTGTGGATGGGTGGTGGTAGCCCATGGTGGTTTTGATATCGGCGTGGCGGAGCAGGCGCTGGACTTCCTGCACGGGGATCCGGCGCTCGTTGAGCCAGTAGCTTGCGCAGCTGTGGCGGAGGCTGTGAGGGCTCAGGTTTTTGGCTCGCGCTTCTCCAAAGGCAATTTTGCAGATGTCTTTCATGGACTTCTGAACCCATCGGGCGGAGCGGTACCCGAACAGCCGCTCGTATGGTCCGCCACATGACAGGGCCATGGACCGCAGGGCGCCGGTGGCTTCGGGCGGTATGGCGATGGGATCGTCGTGCTCTTTCTGGCTTTTGGGCGTGAAATTGTCTGGCAGGTTCCAGCGGCTGAGATCCCCGATGCGCATGAAACGGAAGTCGTTCAGGATCCACGCCGGGCGGCAGTGCAGGAGATCCCCAATCCGGAGACCCATATAGAAGCCCACTGTGAAGAGGGCTTCCAGGCGCCGGTATTTGTCGTGTATCTGACTGGCCGGGGCGTGGACTGATTTCAGCTTTTTGGCTTTGTCTTTTTGCATGGCCGCAAGAAATTCGCCGAACTCCGCCTCGGTAATGTATCCACGCGTGCGTTCTTTGCGCTCTGATCGCGTACTGTATGCGGTGATCTCCGGCGCTCTTTCGAGGTATCCCTGCTGCACTACGTACATATAGAACCGATCGAGCACGGCTTTGATCGTCTGCCGGGTTCCCCACTTTTCAAAATTGTTAACGTAATCCGTTAACTCTTTTTCGGTGAGGCGTGATAGCAGCGGATCCCCGAAGGCGTCGCGAATGGTGCGCAGGTAGGAAGAATGGGAGTCCACGGTGGTCTCTGCCAGCTCTGAGGGGATCCGCTTAACGTATTCTTCCATCGCCTGGCTGAACAGCACGTGTGATGTGGCCTGCTTGTGGCCCGGATCTGGGATGGCCTCGCTCCAGGGATCGAAGGCTCCGGCGCGATATTTACGCTCGTACTCGTCCCGGATGCTTTCAATTTGCTTTTTGAGGTGCTTGGCTGCGGGAAATACGAAGTCTTTACTGCGCGGCAGCCCCTGGGCGGCCTTCTTTGCCGACGTGAACCGGAACCGCCAGTACTCGGTGCCGCTGATCTGTACCTTTGTTACGGATGAGGCCATTTAATTCCTCTTTATTGCAAATCCCGTAAGTGTTAAAGTCTGAACGCGAATATTTCCATTCTCAGTAACGTCTGCGCCCAGTGAAAAGTTAACAACCGCATCGGCATCCATTTCTTGTGCCTGCTCATAAGCCATGCGTATGATTTCGTCTGGTTTTGGGCGTGTAATTCTCCAGTATTTATTTTCTATAGGATCTTGGACAACATAGCTTTCCTGATAGTCCTGTAACATTTCAGGTGATGCATTACCTGAAATCTCTACAAACCTTGGCATATATTTAATTTCAATCATCCCTCTTGATTCATAATCTCCATCATACATCTCCGGAGTGAATACAAAATCTTTGGCTGTGTATTCAGTAAAATCATAAGGTGTGATTGCATAGTATTCATTTCGCTCAGTTACGTTACTACTGACGCATCCATATGTTAATAGGAACAATAAAGCGATGAGGATCTTTTTCATGACTGAATAGATTTATCAAAAATTATATAGTGAATCAGAATGTATTAAATACGATAGTGATAAAGCAAATGGATTCTATAGATTGTCGAATCCAACCGTAAATTCAAATAGGAGACTACGTATGACTGTTACAGACTATCTTTCAAGATCCGCACGATTGATTCAATCTGCGAAAGCAACTCTTTCATCTGACCCCGAGAAAGCTGCCCGTCTTCTGGAAGATCAACTTCGTCAGCATAGGCTTTTGCTGGCTCGTTTACAGAATGAGACTTCTGAGAGTCAATAATACACCACCCACCTTTAACGGGTGCTATATCTATATTTAGCACCTGTTTAATTTTTTCCTGATTGTGATCCAGTGGAACAGCGTCACTATTCTCCCATCTGCTTATCTCTGATTGATTAATTCCCATTCTTTCAGCTAAAGACCCCTGTTTCATTGAGTGATCTTTTCGTGCATGTTTTAATGCCTTTCCGTAACTCTCGAATATTTTTTTAGCTTCTGTCAAAATTTTCTTGACTGATGTTATATTTAGTGTTATAATATGAGCGCAAACATTACGCTAACAAATATATTATGAATCTATCAAAAGAAGAAACAGTAAAGTTACGCCGAAACAGAGCCTTAGATATTCGAGCACTGCAAGCGAGGCACTACAACAAGTTTAATTTTAAGGATGTGTGTGATAAAGCATCTCTTAATTATGAAAGCACCATGGGTGCATTGCGCCGGCTGATTTCTAATAACGATCCGCACGCAATCTCTGATGAGAAGCTGGATCAATTAGAAGAAGCTGTTGTCAGTCTTGCAGAATCCAGTACAAAGATGGAAAAAGCATCTGCATAAATCGATTAGCCTTAACTAATTAAGTGAGTTCTAACATGCCCACTGTAGAGAAACGCAAAATACCGGTATCAAAATCGAATTGGTTCGTGATCTTCGAGATGATTACGACTAAATCTAACCATGACCCTGTGATAGGAAAAGAATAAAGAATACAAAAAAAATAAAACCGCCAGGGCTAAGGACCCAAAAGCGGTTTTAAATAACTCACAACTGAAAGAAAGGTAAAAAAATGGAACAAAATATTGATAAATATCTGAAAAAAACGTCAACAAAACTTGAGCTAATAACTCCTAAAAAGGCTGAACAGATAATAAGTGACACTGATTTCAAAAATAGAGACAAAAAGAAAAGAAAAATTATTGAGATGGCTCAACAAATGAAAAATGAGGAGTGGGAGCTTACACATCAGGGAATATCAATATCTGAAAAAGGTAACCTTATTGATGGTCAAAATAGATTGCATGCTATTATGGAATCAGGCGTATCTGTATACATGAATGTCTCAAGGGGATTTCCAGAAGAAAGTTTCTACCAGATAGACAAAGGAGTGAAAAGATCAACTGCAGACAACTTTAATGTTGCAGGAATAAAAAACTATAAAAACCACGCTGCTGGTCTTAAAAAATTCTTCATGATATGTGATGGTGAGGAAGAATACCCAAGCGGAAATAGATCAAACAACAGGACTGACTTAGACTACATAGAGTATTATTTCGATAATAGTGATCTGTGTGAAGATGTTAGAAAAATATCAGAAAAGTTATATAGGTCTAACAGAATATTAAGTGAGTCTGAATCCTACTCTTTCATGTTTTATGCGATTAAAAATAAAGCTTGGCATTTATCTGATGTAAAGTCATTTATGGAGCAAGTCTATATGATGACATCTACAGAATGTAATGCACCCAGTAAGTTATTTGAAAGGCTTGTTGAAGACTTGCACTCACCTGTCAAAATTAAAGAAAAAGTAAAGTGGGCTTTTATGATTAAATCATTTAACGCATGGGTGAAAAGGGATGATCTGAAGTTTTTAAGGTACACAAGCTCAAATGAAGGATTTCCAGAATTAATATACAACCCACAGGTAAAAAGCTAATGAGCAGCGCAGTGAAACGCAAAATACCGGTATCAAAATCGAACTGGTTCGGGATTTTCGAGATGATTACACCAGCGTCTGATCCTGATACTGTTGTGGTGCGAAAGGTGCGTGGTCTGATGCTTGTAGAGCGGGCTCATTTCATCAAATATGTGCAGGAGCAATCCATTACCGACCGGCTGCTCAGGGGCGGCCACCTGACGCCATATCACGCCAACGGCCAAAAGAAGGCCCCCGGCAAAAACGGCCGCATGCCAAGCACGAAGGTGTATTACGACCTGATTGAATGGCGCGATATTGATTTTAACAATTTATAAACAACTGACACTATGCTTGTAGGAAAAAACAAACCGGTTAGCTATTTCTCACTGAATGAACATCGTGGCGGATCTCTCCGCACAAAAGACCGTGATACGGATAAAGAGGATTTCTTTGACTGGATTGAGGGGTACCTGGTGGAAGTGCGGGCGGACCTGGAGAATAAATACCAGGGAAAGCCAGATCCGAAGTTCTACTTCAAGTTTGAGAGCTACGACAGGAAACAGGTTGGTATCCTGCAGATTGGTGAGGCCGCCAGTGCGTGCCGGGGCCTGCTTGCGTCTCTTGTCACCATCCCCGAGCCGGTGATCCGTCAGATTTATGTGAGGCCGTACACGAGCACGACCAAATATGAAGATGGTGAGGCTACATTCGTAAATGTGGATGTAAGCTATCGGTCCAGCCAGAGTGATTCATGGATCCGGCTGATTGAACTGGAAGAAACGCGGCCGCTCTACAAATCCATCTTTCAGAACATGCCCAAAGAGGACGGCCCCCGGCGCGAGTATATCCTGCGAATGTGCAAAAAGGTAAATGAACGCCTGCAGAGCAGTGAAGCCGCCGACAGTATCAACGGGGTTCCTCCTAAGAATGAATATGTGGATCAGCACGGTGAGGTTCACCAAGGGAAGCCGGATCCAGCCGCTGATCTGTATACGGAGCCTGATGATAGCGAACCGCCATTGATTAAGGATTCTGAGCTGCCTTTTTGACCCATAAGGTTAGTTGAGCGTATGGGTGGTGATGCGCCGATACGTCTTAGTGAAGTTGAATAGGATCCCTGGTGTGGTGAAGCGCACCAGGGACTTACTTGACATATTGAAATTGCCTACCCCTGACGGACACGTTCCACGTGCGAGGTTGACGGGCGAGGGCATGCACACGGTGGCGGAAGCGGTAAGTGGAGACTATTAAATGAAACTCCCGACCGAAAAGTAAACGCTCGTTACGCAGAGTTGCGACCGACGCTGAAAGAATCTGAAGCCGAAAAGACAGATCATCTTTAGGTGGATGTATGCGCTTTAAATATCGGAGATAAGTACAGGTATCGAGTCCTGTTCGTGTGCATCATTTTAATCCGATCGGAGGGGAAGCCGACGGGTTATCCACCTGCATTCACTGGCGCCGTCGGGCCTAACAGCTACGTCAGTGGGTGCAGGTATTAACCTTACACAACCTTACACATTATGACATTCTACATAACCATAATCATACTCTTCTGGATTGCGCCCATTCTGGCGGCGGTCTGGGATCAGTACCAACAGAACAGGGGTAACTAATGCCAACATTATATCATAAAGTTGAGATCGAAATAGGACTGGAAGAGTTCACAGATGAAGATCTCGTCAGTGAAATTGAACATCGCGTGAAGAAGAAGCGCCAGTCCAAAGAGCGTAATGATTTTGTGCGGGCGGTTGATGCAGCCACACGTGGTAATTCCTATAGAGCCAATTCCCTGGAAGATGAGATTAAGAATGAGATGTTCGAGAGGTACCGGGGAACGATTGGGGTGAATGAGCTTTACAAATTTTTAACGGGGAAGTGATGGGATATTCAGCAGAAGATTCATTGACGATTGCATGTGTGAGGTGGTTCCGGCTCCAGTACCCGAAGGAGGTGATCTATCACGTGCCGAATGAGAGGAATACAAAGCGCCGGATTGCCGGGGATCGGTGGGTAACGACCGGTGAGGGCGCTAAGTTGAAAAAGATGGGCGTGAAGAAGGGCGTGAGCGATCTTGTGGTCCCAGCGCCATCCGCGCTGTATCACGGTTTTTACATTGAGCTGAAAACCGAGACCTGGAAGAAAGGGAAGAAAGTGCGCAGCTATCCAAGCAAAGCACAACGGGAGTTTCTGGCCGCGATGTATGAGTACGATTACGCCGTAGCCGTGGTGTGGAATTTTGATGAGTTCCAGACATACGTATCAAAATACATGGATAACGGGCCGGTCTATTGCGACTACCTAATCAATAACAATCACATAGACACAGAGGATCAATCATGACAACAGCAGCTCTCATTATTGCCTGTTTTGTATCCGGGTACGTTGCCGGAGCGGTGACGGGATATTTCATAGGACTTGAATACCAACTGGCTCCGATCATGGATGATCCTGAACCGGAGGCAATACGCCCCGCCATTATTGACATGGAGTACATGGACGAGATATCAGGCAAGATGCTCGAGAGTTCAACATCCATCTATATAGAAGAGCGGCCGGATGGATCCGCGAGACAATTTATCATTCAAAACAACTAACCAATGGCACAAAAAGCAGAAGCGAATATTTTCCAGATGCCGGAGACGGTGACAGACCTGAGTAAGACAGAGGTGATCAGCGGTAAGCAGTATTACGCCGATCCCCAATTGCGGACCATTGCCGAAACGATGATCAGCGATAACAATATTGAGCTGGGCCCGGCGCAGGTGGAGTACCTGCTGGTGTACCCGAACATTTCCAAAAAGAAAGCGGCCAAGCCAATGACCAGTAAGGGCCTGCTGAAATTCTACAGCGGCGTGGACTTCTTCATCATGATCTCCGGGGAGATGTGGGACATGCTGGATGAAAACACTAGGTGCCTGCTTGTTTGGCATCAGCTGCTCCGGTGTGATGCGCGATACAAAGAGAAGGACCGCGAGTGGAGCTACTCCATCCGGAAGCCGGACTATGCTGGTTTTTATGAGATGGAAAAGAAAGGCCTCACTTGGATTAAGACGATTCAGGCCACCATTAGCAGTTTGTATGATCTGGATCCACGGCAGGAAAGCGGGGTGACGGTATGAGAAAAGCAGAGCTGGACATCAGAGGAAGCCACAAGGTGATTAACCTGGAAGGGCGGGAGGTCACGGTATTGGTGCGGTGGTATTTCGACAAGCACACTGCCCAGGTGAAGATTGTGGAAATACTGGATGGGAAGTGCCATGTTGAAGCGTACTGCGGCGGCCTTACCCGTGCACGGCTGATAAAAGAGATTCGAAAGGAGTACATGGATGGATGCTACCGGCGCGTGGCGGAGCTTGCCGGCAATCAGACGTTATTTCCTGGGGGGTTGGGATGAGTGTAGAGAAGGGAAACGTGAAAATTCAAAAGGAGCTCCCCATTCTGTTCAGTACAGATATGGTGAAGGCTATTCTGGATGGCCGGAAAACGCAAACGCGGAGGGTTGTGAAGCCGTCTCCTGAAGAACTTGCAAAAGAACAAATTCCGGACTGGGATGGAACGCTCCACCAGGTCCATGCTGAAACTCCATCTGGAGACAGAATATTTGGTTTCTGTACAAATAAAGAGCTTCGTACTGGCGAATACTATGGTAGTATGAAATCTAAGTATGGGAACCCTGGTGATCTGCTTTACGTCCGGGAAACGTGGATGCCTTCAAGTTGGAGTGAGGACGGGGAGGACTGGTGTATTCATTACAAAGCGGGTGGTAAGGGTATTATTGTTCCTCATTTATTTGACGATGAAGCGAAAGAGCTTGATTTCTGGATTAAGATATCTGATGAATTGACGAAAGCCGGATGTCCTCAGTGTGACGGTATGTTTGAGGAAGTTGATACCTATATGAGCTGGAAGCCATCAATATTTATGCCGAAGAGCGCCGCCCGTATATGGCTTAAGGTAGAAGAGGTGCGTGTCGAAAGGCTTAACCAAATAACCACTTACGGGATTATAAAAGAAGGAATTAGACCGTCTAATTTGTCAGATGAAATGGAGGGCAGATTCAGAAGATTATGGGATTCCATCAACGCAGACCGTGGATTTTCCTGGGAAAGTAATCCGTGGGTGTGGGTAGTACAATTCGAAGTAGTTAGCACAAATGGGAGGCCGGAAAATGAGTGATCGAAATGTGAACCTGAAATTCGGGACGAACCCGCCCGTGATGGAATGCAAAGTATGCCGGGTGAGGAGAACAGCATCTGAGGGCCTTTCTTACGAAGAGATTCTGAAAGAGGTGGATCGTTTTGAAAAGAACCACAAAAACTGCCGGAGGGGATCATGAATAAGCGAATCCAAAAGCATACCGCCACGCTTCATCGGACGGACCACTATACAAAGGAGCAGATTGATTACCTGCAGAACAAGGCGAATGACCAAAATCAGCGAATTGCGCGGGTGTATTTCAATAATATGGGCCGAGGCATCGGTCCAACACGCATCCACAAAACTCTCTTCCCCGATTTTCCTGCAAAACAGGAATGGATGATTACCTCTACCCGGCGCGCGATTAACAATCTGACAAAGGCCGGTATACTGGTGAAGACGAAAGAAACAATGCCCAGCTTGCAGGATGGGACCGAACATCTGTGGAGATGGAGAAAGCCTACTGAACAGATTCAGAAACGGCCACCATCCCATCGGGATCTGCTGGAAAAGTACGGCGGTAAACAGCAAGATTTTTATGAAGAAATGTATGGGAGGTCTGAGTAGTGCCAAAGATTAAAAAGGGGCTTGAATATTTTGACATCGACACGGATGTAAACAGTGATATGCGCGTGAAATTGATCCGAGCGGAGTTTGGCATCAAAGGATTTGGAATTTGGATACAGTTATTGGTACAGATTTACGGTGATGAAGGATACTTCATGAAGTGGGATAAAGACACAAAACTTCTATTTGCCAGTGATGTCGGGGAAACCGGTGGCCTGGTCGATGAGGTGGTTAATGGGTTGGTCAAGCGTGGACTTTTTGATAAGTCCGTTTTTGACTCGTTCGGCGTGTTGACATCCAAGCACATTCAGGAGAAATACTTCAATGCCATAAAAAGAAGGGAGTCAGACCTGCAGGTTGACGCCCGATATCTCGTCATTTCACGTGATGAGAGCATAATAAAGCGTAATGTTAACATAAAGCTCTTAAATGTTGACAGAATAAAACAGAGTAGAGTAGAGCAAAGTAAAGTAAATACTCCCCCACCACGCGGGCGTCCGCGTGAGGAGCCGGAAGATGGTCCGAAACACAAACCCGATAATCTTGATGAACTTATTGAGTTTTTCAAGAAAAATCATTCCACGCCAGAATTAGCAAGGTCTTTTTACGACCACTACGATTCTCAGGGATGGGTAAAGAGCAACGGAATGGCTATCACGTCATGGCAATCCGCTGCAAGTAAGTGGATCCGTGAGGAGAAGCATAACCCTCCGGGATGGAAACAGAAATCAAAATCGAAACGAAAAGGAGGTGGCAATGGAGCTGATCGGAAGTCAAAAGGAGACGAACATGTTGAAGCGTTACAAAGCTTCTACAGTTGAAGTCCCAGCAGATTACTCACGGGAAAGAGCTATACGCTATGCCAAAGACCACGGTGAAGTTCGCGGTGGAAATGTTTTTGCGATACCTGAACCCGATGCTCAGGTTGAGCTTTATAAGCTACATATGAAAATTGGGGCAACTAACGAGCTCCCCAGGGAAAAGAATATGAGGGATAGTTTCCTGAATGATTTTTGGGTTACGCTATACCTGCGCAATAACCTCTGTCCCGGTGATATACCTTTTGGGATCATCATTCAGGAGTTCACCACTGCCCTGGTATTGGGTGAGGCTGAGAGGAATGGAAACAACCAGGCGGCCATCTGCCAGGCGTTCAATAACTGGATCAGCCAGGATAAGGTGCGGCACCGCCTGTACCAGCTTCGTGATGAAGCGTATCCGGCGCAGAAACCGAAACAGGTGGCCAAGAACGCCACTCCTGAGACTGTGCGGGATTATTCGGGTGAGGAACTGCACCATAAGCTGAAGGCAATTAAGCCTATGGCAGGGATTGGGATGGTGGATCAGATGATTAAGGAGTTGGAGCAGGAGATTGAGAGGAGGGCGAATGGTAACAATTAACGGCCTAAGAATACATAAGGTAATTGGTATCAGTCTTGTTTTTGGAAATGATAATAGCCAAGAATCTCAACATATCAGAATAGACTTCTGGCATGATAAGCGCATGGAGATGAACTCAGAGGAAGTATTGAAAAACTTTGAATGGGAGTTAACTGAAGAACCTGGAGAGGATATAAACTATGGATCTATATTTCTTCCAATGGAGTCTGAGATTCATTTTAAAACATAACGCATTGTTATTTACTATGAATGTAATGGTGAAAGTTTTTGGAGAACCGATGTACGTTGATGTGAAAGTTTATAAGAAAAGCTTTAAGGTGATGTTTCCTTTTGGATGGGAAGTTAGATTTCCGA
>LFIK01000323.1_pt1 | contig 35396 bp, 32 predicted proteins | sample 643401 | NCBI WGS metagenome assembly LFIK01 (sample SAMN03777447, study PRJNA286221) | soda lake metagenome | biome: soda lake; feature: Kulunda steppe; material: water; isolation source: sample T5-Br brine of Lake Tanatar-5 | place: Russia: Kulunda steppe | collected 2010-07
ACGAGAGGACCGGGGTGGACGTACCTCTAGTGTGCCGGTTGTCCTGCCAAGGGCACGGCCGGTTTGCTACGTACGGTCGGGATAAGCGCTGAAGGCATCTAAGCGCGAAGCCCACCTGGAGATGAGATCACCCATCCCTTCGAGGGAGTAAGGGCCCCAGCCAGACGACTGGGTCGATAGGCCGGAAGTGGAAGCATGGCAACATGTGGAGCTGACCGGTACTAATAGCCCGAGGACTTGCCGTACTCGCGCTCGCGCTCGCTATGGAGTTCCTGGGACGCCGCTGTTGGTGGCGGTCCTCAGGGACCACACAGACAACGGTGGACCACGGTCCACCTTCATCACACCTTCGAGGTTCACGATCTCCCGTGGCCCGAGCGGAGGGGACACACCCGGTCACATTCCGAACCCGGAAGTTAAGCCCTCCAGCGCCGATGGTACTGCCGGGGCGACCCGGTGGGAGAGTAGGTCGCCGCGGGAACCTTCTTCGGTCGAGGCCGCCCTTCGGGGCGGCCTCGACCTGTTTCCTGGCTTCGATCTCTCTGAGGGCGCTCCCTCATCGACCATGGTGTCTCGGGCCCACTCCTACGAGGCGCGTGTACAGCGGGTTCCGGGCGGCCAGGATCAGCCAGCGCTCAACGCTTGGGCGCAGGTTCACGGCCGCGTTCGCGGTATCGCCTGCCAGGCTCGGCACCCGCGTGGCGCGCTGTGCAGCGTCAGCGATCGCCGCGGAGTTCGCGCGTGGCGTTGGCGATGACGGCACCGGCGCCGAGGGTCATGATCAGGCCCATGCCGGGGAACCATCCCTGGAAGCCGACCAAGCGCACGGTGTGCACCAGCTGCCAGACCGGGAGGCCGATCGCGATCGTGCTGATCCCGATGGCGTGCAGGAGGACGAGGCGGCGGCTGCGCATGAGGCTCGCGCCGAGGCCGATCACGCCGGCGAAGACCGTCCAGGTCCCGGCGCCGCGCATGCCACCGAAGGTGCCGAACCCGGTCATCAACCAGGGCAGGAAGGCGCCGACGGTGATGAGGGCGCTTGCCCAGAGCAGTGTCTGCTGCCCGTGGCCGGCGTACGGCCATCGTGGTGCGGTGCGGACCGGTGGCGATGACGTCGTGGTATCCATGGCCGCACGCTAACGCTCGACCATGGGAGCGGGACACCGTCCGCCCTCCAGTGGCGCTGGGTACCGGCCGAACGGTTGACCGTGTGTCCCGAGTGGTTCTGTGCCACGGATCCCCGTCGGGGGGTACGAGGCGACCGCTCGCTGGCCCGTGCGACCCGCTCGTGCGTCCCCTTCTTGCCGGCCTCACGGTAACGGTGTTTCCGTCGCGCCACATCCGACGTTCCCGCCTGTGTCGCAAGCACGGCACGGCCGCGGCGGCGTCACCGTGAGGGCGGCGAGAGGGAGACACAGTGAGTGACGCGAGGGAGAGCGCGACATCCGGCAGCGACTGGCGGGTGGAGTACTGGAAACGCAACCTTCGGTTGATGGTGATCCTGCTCATCGTCTGGTTCTCGGTCTCCTTCGGGGCCGGGATCCTCTTCGTCGAGCAGCTCAACGCGTTCGAGTTCGCGGGGTTCCCGCTGGGCTTCTGGTTCGCCCAACAGGGTTCGATCTACACCTTCGTGGTGCTGATCCTGGTCTACGCCCTGCGGATGGATCGCCTCGACGAGGAGTTCGGTGTCGATGAGCGTGACGCGGAGGGCAACCGACTGTGAACAGCATCCAGGCCTGGACCTCCGTCTTCGTCGTCCTCAGCTTCGCGGTCTACATCTACATCGCCTGGCGGAGCCGGGTGAAGGAGACCGCCGGCTTCTACGTCGCCGGGCAGGGCATCCCCACCGTCGCCAACGGCGCGGCCGTGGCCGCCGACTGGATGTCAGCAGCCTCCTTCATCTCCATGGCCGGGCTGATCGCCTTCCTCGGCTCCGACGGTGCGATCTACCTCATGGGATGGACCGGCGGCTACGTGCTGCTCGCCCTGCTCCTCGCCCCGTACCTGCGCAAGTGGGGCAAGTTCACCGTGCCGGAGTTCGTGGGTGACCGCTACAGCGAACTGGTGCGCACGATCGCCGCCGGTGCTGCGCTGCTCATCTCCTTCACCTACGTCGTCGGGCAGATGCGCGGTGGCGGGATCGTGTTCAGTCGGTTCCTGAACCTGCCCGTCACCGGCGGCGTCGTCGTCGCCGCGGTCATCATCTTCACCTACGCGGTGCTGGGCGGGATGAAGGGCATCACCTGGACCCAGGTCGCCCAGTACACCGTCCTGATCGTGGCCTACCTGATCCCGGCCTTCGCCATCGCCCAGACCATCACCGGCGTGCCGATCCCGCAGATCTCCTTCGGCTCGGTGCTCGCCGAACTGAACGCCCTGTCGATCGAGTTCGGGCTGGACTCCTACACCGACCCGTTCACCGCGCGACCACCGATCGACGTGTTCCTGGTCACGATGGCACTGATGATCGGCACCGCGGGCCTTCCCCACGTCATCATCCGCTTCTACACCACGAAGTCCGTCCGTGGTGCCCGCTACTCGGCCTTCTGGGCGCTGCTGTTCATCGCACTGCTGTACTCCACCGCGCCGGCGGTCGGCGCCTTCGCGAAGTTCAACATCCTCGATGGCATCGGGGGCACGGCCGTCGAGGAGCTGCCCGAGTGGGTGGAGAGCTGGGAGGCGACCGGTCTCGTGGTCGTCAACCCTGAGGTGGAGACCATCGAGTCCATCAGCAACAGCGCGGCCGATGGCGCCGATCTGACCGTGGACAACGACATCCTGGTGCTCGCCAACCCGGAGATCGCCGGGCTGCCGGCGCCCGTGGTGGGGCTTGTGGCTGCCGGCGGGATGGCGGCTGCCATGTCGACGGCGGCAGGCCTGCTGCTGGTGATCAGTTCCTCGGCATCCCACGACTTCTACTTCCGGCGCATCAAGAAGGGCCACGCGTCGGAGTCGGAGAAGCTGCTGGTGGGACGCCTGGCGATGGCCGGCGCGGTACTGATCGCCGTGGTCGGTGGGATTAACCCACCCGCTTTCGTGGCACAGGTGGTCGCCTTCGCCTTCGGGCTCGGCGCAGCCAGTTTCTTCCCAACCCTTGTGCTCGGGATCTTCTGGAAACGCTGCAACGCCAAGGGGGCGGCGGCCGGCATGAGCGCCGGGCTGCTGTTCACGGCGAGCTACATGATCTGGTCGCTGTACATCTCCCCAGGCTCGACGGTGTTCGACATCAGCCCCGAGGGCATCGGCACCATCGGCGCACTGGTCAACTTCACCATCGCGATCGTGGTCTCCAAGGCGACCGAGCCGCCCTCGGCCGACCTGATGGAGCTCGTGGAGAACATGCGGTACCCGGCCGCGGCACGCCGTGGCGGGGAAGTAGGCGGTTCCACCACCTCAGAGCCCACGGGCACCGAGGTGGACGGGGCCTGACCTGCCCTGCAACCCGGGGGGCGCGGTGCACCGGTCGCGGACGCGACCGGTGCACCGCGATGCGCGCCCGGCCAGCTGGTGGTCCGCCTCCGCGTTCCTCATCCCGCCCGTCACCCGACCGAGCCAGCGGTCCTGCCGGGTGAGGTGGGTCGCTCACGGGTCGCGGGGCGCCGAAACCTGGGCGTGGGCCCAGGTGCGGGCGCTGCAGGTGGCCGTGCGAGGCGCGTGACCACGTGGGGTGTGCTGTTCCTGGGCGTGGGCCCAGGTTCGGGTGCTGCAGGCGGCCGGGTGGGCCCGGCGCGCGGGTGTGGGGTGTGCTGTTCCTGGGCGTGGGCCCAGGTTCGGGTGCTGCAGGCGGCCGGGTGGGCCCGGGCGGCGGCGGTGACAGGGTGGACGGGCCGGTACGCGTTCACGTGGCAGCGCCTGGGGTGCTCGCAGAGCACCCCGGGCGCTAAGCGCCGGCGCCGCGCCGGTCAGCCGCCGCTGACCTGGCGCTCCTGCCCCTCCCAGTAGGGCGCGCGCAGGCGGAACTTCTGCAGCTTGCCGGTGGCGGTGCGGGCCAGCTCGTCGCGGAGCTCGATCGAGGTGGGGCACTTGTAGTGCGCCAACCGCTGCCGACAGAAGGCGATCAGCTCCTCCTCGGTGACGTCACGGTGGTCGGCGGTCGGCACCACCAGCGCCTTGACCGTCTCACCCCAGCGCTGGTCCGGGATGCCGATGACGGCGACCTCGGCGACCGCCTCGTGGGCGTGGAGGGCGTCCTCAACCTCGATGGAGGAGACGTTCTCCCCGCCGGTGATGATGACGTCCTTCTTGCGGTCGACGATGGTCAGGTAGCCCTCGTCGTCGATGACCCCGCCATCACCGGTGTGGAACCAGCCGTCGGCCAGCGCGTCGGCGGTGGCCTGTGGCTGCTCCCAGTACCCGGCCAGGGCGTGGTTGCCGCGCCCGAGCACCTGCCCCTGCGCGTCGGTGCGCAGGCTGATGCCGAGGGCTGGGGAGCCGGCCCGCATCAGCTTCTCCGCCCGCTGGTTGGGGGAGAGGTCGTCCCACTCCTCGCGGGTGCGGTTGAAGGTCAGCAGCGGCGAGGTCTCGGTCAGGCCGTAGAGCTGCATGAACTCCCAGCCGAGCTCGGTCTCCACCCGCTCGATGGTGCGGGTCGGCGGCGGGGCACCGGCCACCAGCATCCGGACCCGGTCGCGCCCGGGTACCTCGTCCCAGGAGCGTGCGGCGTCCAGCACCATCGAGACCACCGCCGGAGCACCGCAGAGCAGCGTGACGCCGTGGTCACGGACCCGGCGCAGGATCTCGTCGCCGTCGACCTTGCGCAGCAGGATCTGCCGCACCCCCATCGCGGCGGTGGCGAAGGGCATACCCCACCCGTTGACGTGGAACAGCGGCAGGGTGTGGAGGTAGACATCGCGGTCGCTGACACCCGCGTGCCAACCCAGGGTGCTCGCGTTCAGCCACAGGGAGCGGTGGGTGAGCTGCACACCCTTGGGTCGGGCGGTGGTCCCGGACGTGTAGTTGATGGTGGCGGTGGCCGACTCCTCGGCGTCCCACGGCTCGGGCGCCACGTCGTGGAGGTAGAGCTGGTCGTCATCGCGGCCCAGCACCCGCAGGTGGGGGACCTCGAGCCCGGCGACCGTCTCCTCGAGCTCCGGGTCGACCAGCAGCATCGAAGCGCCGCTGTCGGCGAGGATGTAGCGGATCTCCTCGCGGTTCAGCCGGAAGTTGATGGGCACCAGGACCCGGCCCGACCCGCTGACCCCGAAGAAGGCCACCACCATCCGGGCGCTGTTCTGGGACAGGATCGCCACCCGGTCACCGACACCGATCCCGTCGCGGTCCAGCGCCGCAGCCTGCGCGTCGGCAAGCCGGCGCACCTCCCGGTAGGTCAGCGCTCCCAGGGAGTCGGCCGGCTGGTTGGGTTCGTCCACCAGCCCGGTCCGGTCGCCATAGGTGGTCACGGCCCGTGCCAGGTGGTCGTTGATGGTCAGTGGGACGTGCATCCTGTCCTCCTCATCGGGTGTTCCACCCTGCGAGTCGGGCTCGCAGGGCCAGGTAGAGCTCGGCGGTCGCGATGGCGTCCGCCGCCGCGTCATGGGCCTGATGGGGTGGCAGCCCGAGCGCTGCGCGTGCCCCCGCGAGATCGCGCGGGAGCCGCCTGCCGGAACCGGTGGCCCGTTCGCGGGTCCGACAGCGGGTGATCAGTTCCACGGTGTCGATGATCGCCGGGCGTGGCCACCGCTGGCCGGTCGCCCACGCCGCCCGGTGCAGCACCCGGATGTCGAGGGGGGCGTGGTGCACGAGCAGACCGTCCGCATCGGCGATGTCCGTGAGCACCAGCGGCAGCACCTCATCGAGCGGTGGCGCGTCAGCGACCTCGCTCGGGCGCAGGTGATGCGCGGCGATCCCCAGGGCAGCGGAGGCCGCAGCCGGGCGTACCAGGGTCCGGCGTACCTCGCCGATCCGTACGGCGCCGTCGACCACGGGGACCGTGCCGACGGCGATCACCTCGGCAGCGGCCGGGTCGTAGCCGGTGGTCTCGAGGTCGAGGGCCAGCAGCCGATGGGGGTGGTCGCGGCGCCGGACCAGCCGGCGGCCACGCACCAGCCCGAGCGACAGCCCGGAGGAACGCGCGCCGCCGGCCCTCACCGCGACACCTCCTCGCCGCCGAGCCGTTGGATGGTGGCGTGCTGGATGCGCCCCACCGCCACGAAGGCCTCCTTGAGGTTGCGGCGCCGCGTCGGCGTGAGCTCGTCCAGCACCACGGAGTTCGAGAGCGGGGCACGTTGCCGCCAGGCCTGCTGGTGCTGCTCGAGCCGCAGCTGCTGGAAGAAGCGGAAGGCCTCGGTCAGCTCCTCGGCCGCGTCGCGGGTCAGGGTCCCGTGCTCGACGGCGATCTCCAGCCGGTCGGTGGTGGCGCGCAGCGAGCTGCCGGCCTCGAAGGCCAGGAGCCGCCCCAGGGCGATGATCGGGTTCACCCCACCGGCCTTGAGGTCGACCGCGCCGTCGGTGGTGCTGCGGAGACGGTGGAACAGGCCGAGCGGCGGCCGTGAGGTGCCGGCGGCGGCCGCGAAGCGGGCCAGCAGCACCCCGTCGCTGCGGTGGGCGCGGACCACCTCGTCGAGTTCGTCCACGGCCAGGCTGCCCGCCACCACCCGGTGGTCGAAGAAGATGCTGGTCTCGTACAGCGCCCGGACGTCCGGCGCGCTGAGCCATCCGGCGAACCGCTGCCGCCACGTCGCCATCGTCCCGGACCAGTTGGTGGCCATGACCCCGCCGGGGCACCGGGCCAGCCCGGCGGCCTCCAGCAGCTCCACCACCCGGGTCGCCAGCGCCTGGAACCAGGCGACACCCGCCTCGTCGGTGTCCTCGTGCACCAGGGCGTGATCCTGGTCGGAGAGCAGGGTCTGCTCGCGGCGCGCGTCGGAGCCGAGCGTCACCCAGGCGTAGGCGCACGGTGCGGGCCCGTCGAGCTCCTCGGTGGCCAGTTCGATGGCGCGCCGGATCATGGCGTCGGTGAGCATGGAGACGGTCCGGGTCACCTCCAGCGGGGACAGGCCACCGCCGAGCAGCCCGGCCACGGTGGCGTGCAACCGGTCGGGGATGCTGCCGAAGGCCGCTGCCGGTGCGGTCGCCAGCTCCCGCTGGACGTGGAAGGGGCTGGAGGCCTCCGCGCGCAGCAGGTCCCCGGTGCTGATGACGCCGACCAGCGCCGCGTCACGTTCGACACCGAGGTGGTGGATCGAACGCTCCAGCATCCGCACCCGCGCTTCGGTCACCGAGGTGGAGCCGTCCACCGCGAGGATCGGACGCGACGCGATCCGCATCCCCGGCGTGTCGGCATCGAGTCCCTCGGCAAGGACCCGGTCCCGGAGATCACGGGTGGTGACGATGGCAGGCGGATCCGAGCGCAGCACCACCGAGCTCACACCCTCGGCGCGCATGGTGCGGGCGATCTCGCCGACGTCGGCGGTGTCGGCTAGGCTGACCAGGTCGCGCTTGACCAGGGTGTCCACCGTCGACATCGCCACCGCTACGGGTGCGCCGGTGACCTCCGCGGGACGTGAGGTGGCCCGCAGCCGGCTCGCCAGCCCCCGCGTCACCTCCTCGGCGAAGGCGGGTTCGGCCGTCAGGCGCCGGACGACCTCCCCGGGCAGCCGGTAGACGAGCAGGTCGTCGAGGGCGTCGACGTCGAACTCCGGACGGGCCGCGCCGAGCACCGAGGGCAGGCCGAACCACTCGCCGACCTCAGCGGTGAGCGCGGGCACCCCGTCCCGGGACAGCAGCGCGGTGCCCTTGCGGACCACGTGCAGGTGGGCGCTCGGTGCCCCGTCCCGCTCGAGGATCCGGGTGCCGGCGGGGACGTAGATCACCTCGAGGGCCGCCACCGCCGCGGCGAACGCCTGCTCCTCCAACCGGTCGAAGGGTGGCAGGGCGCGCAGGAACCCCTCGGGGCCGAGGACTCCGTGCGCATGCGGGCCCGTCAACGTCGTCCCTCCCTCGCCCGGCACCGCACCGTAGGTGCACAGGTCCGGTCGACGGCCGTGTCCCGCCCCTGCGGCACGCATCGGTGGCCGGGCGGCGCATAGGCTGCCGCGAGCGGTGGGAGGGAGCCATGTCACGCGCGGAGATCGGTCCCGGCACGCGCCGCGGTCCCGAGGAGTTCGACGGACCCGCGGAGGTCGACGCGGCCGCGCGGACCCAGCGCCGGATCGCGGTCGGCTACGGCCTGGTCTTCGTGGTGGCGACCCTGTCCGTGCCGCTGCTGTCCCTGGCGTTGCCGTGGTGGTCCGGTGCCCGGCTGGTCGGTGGGATGTCGCCGAGCTTCGTGGTGGTGGCGGTGGGCCTCTACCTGTTCTTCCTCGTCCTGGGGCTCGCCGCCGCGACCCTGGCACGCAGCGTGGAGGACCGGATGCTCGGCAACACCCCTGACGAGCTGTCGGGGCCTGAGCTGTGACCGGCACCGACACCATCAGCCTGATGGTGCTCGCGGTGGTGGGGACGCTGGTGTCCGTGGTCGCGTGGCGTCACACCCGGGCCACCACCGTCGACTTCTACCTCGCCGGCCGTCGCACGGGGATGATCACCAACGCCTCGGCGATCTGCGGGGACTACCTCTCCGCCGCGTCCTTCCTCGGGGTCGCCGCCGCCGTGTACGCCTCCGGGCTGGACGGGGTGTGGTACGCGACCGGCTTCGCCGCGGGGTTCGTCCCCGTGCTGCTCTTCGTGGCCGCGCCCCTGCGCCGCCTCGGCACGGTGTCGCTGCCCGACTTCCTGGCCGTGCGGTACGGCTCCGCGAGCGTGCGGGTCGCCGCAGTGGTCGCGGTGGAGTTGGTGATCCTCAGCTACCTCGTGCCGCAGGCGGTGGGGAGCGGGTTGACCTGGGAACTGCTGGTCGGAGAGGGCATCGGCGGGCTCACCCCCTACACCACCGGCGTGGTGGTCTCCACGGTGGCGGTCGCTGGCGTGGTGATGCTCGGGGGGATGCGGGGGACCACCTGGAACCAGGCGCTGCAGTTCGGGTTCCTGCTGGCCGTCGCGGTGTGGATGGCGGCGCTGCTGTGGGCCGGCGGGTTCTCCTACCCCGCAGCGGTGGAGCAGGCCAGCGCCCCTCCGCTCCAGGCCGTGGCCGGGGAGCGGTTGATCGACGTACCGAACCAACTCACCGGCGAGGCCGCGCGCTTCGGTGCCCCGGGTGCCCGCTACGGGCCGCTCGGGCAGCTGGCGCTGCTGGTCACCCTCGTGCTCGGCACCGCAGGGCTGCCCCACGTCATGAACCGGTACTTCACCGCCGCCACCGGCAGAGCGGCCCGCACCTCCACGGTGTGGGTGCTCGGCCTGGCGGGGCTGTTCTACGCCGTGGCGGTGATGCTCGGGACCGCCTCCCGCGTACTGGTCGCGGAACGGGCGGAGGAGCCGTGGCTCGCCGAGCTGACCGTCGACGGCGTGCTGCGGGTCCCCGAGCACGCCCTGCTGGTCCTCGGTCACCTGCTGGCCGGGACGCCCGGGCTCGCGGTGGTCTCCGCGGCTGCCTTCGCCGCGATGGTCTCCACCATCGGGGGGCTGTTGCTGGCGGCCGCAGCCTCCTTCGGCCATGACGTCGTCGCGCGTATCTGGCGCCCCACCGGGGGACCGCGGGAGGCGGTGCTGGCCGGCCGTGCGGCGGTGCTGTTCGTCAGCGTGGTGGCCGCAGTCGTGGCCATCGCGGTCGACCCGGAGCGGCTGCTGGCGACCTTCCCATCGGTGATCGCGACGATGGTGACCTGGGCGTTCGCCCTGGCGGGTTCCGCCCTGACACCGGCGCTGCTGCTCGGCATCTGGTGGCGGCGGGCCACCGCGCGCGGTGCCGTGGCCGGTATCTGGACGGGTGCGGTAGTGGCGATCCTGGCCCTGGTGACGGGTCTGGTGCGGGGTCCGGAGTCCGGTGACGGGCTCACCGCGGTGCTGTTCGCCCCGGCCATGATCGCGGCTCCGCTCTCGACCACGGCCATCGTGGTGGTGTCACGTCTGGACACGGATCCGCCGGTCGACCCCCGGTTGTGGACCCGGATGCACGGCACCGCTGCCGACCGACAGACCGAACGCCTCGCCCGGATCACGCTGCGGGGTCGTCGGTGATGCGCGGTGTCGGCCCGCTGGTCGCCGCGGTCACCGGGCTGTGGGCCGTCGTGGTGCTGATCAGCCAGGTCATGGCCGAACCGCCCCTGTCTGCGGTCGGGACCATCGTCGCCGGGGTGCTGGTCACCAACGTGGCGATCATCGGCTACGCATCGACCCTGCGCGGTCCCCGCCAGCCCCGGGTGCGGGCGCGGCCCACCCCTGCCGGCGCGGAGGGACCCCCGGCGGTCTCGGAGCGTCCCGTGGGGCTGACCGACGAGGTGGTGGACGCCGCCGTGGAACTGCTGATGCCGTTGCTCGGCGGTGACGCGGTGTCCATCACCGACCGGGACCGCATGCTGGCCTTCGCAGGGCCCGGCTACGACCATCACGCGCCCGGCACCCCGCTCTACGCGCCGGCGCGCGCGCAGGTGCTGGACACCGGCCGCACGGTGACCGTGACCGGCCGGGGGGAGGACGTGATCCGCTGTCCACAGCCCGGATGCCCCCTGCGCTCCGCGGCCATCGCACCGCTCAGCATCGGTGATGCGGTCATCGGGTCGGTCACCGTCTACCGGGGCACCGACGACCCGCCTGAGCCCGACCTCGTCGAGGCGGCTGCGGGCATCCTCTCCCTGCACCTCACCGTCGCCGAACTCCAGGCCACGCAGCGCCACAACCTCGACTTCGAACTCGATGCGTTGCGTGCCCAGATCAACCCCCACTTCCTGTTCAACACCCTGAACACCATCGCGAGCCGGATCCGCACGGACCCGGAGGACGCCCGGCAGCTGCTGGTCCGCCTCGCCGACTTCTTCCGGTACGCCATCCGCCAGCAGGGGCAGTTCGCCGACTTCTCCCACGAGTACGCCTTCGTGCGCACCTACGTCACCCTCGAGCAGGCGCGGTTCGGTGACCGGCTCCAGGTCGAGTACGACATCGACCCGGCGGTCCTCGGCGTCGAGGTGCCGGTCCTGGTCATCCAGCCACTGGTGGAGAACGCCATCAAGCATGGTGCATCGGGCAACGTGGGGCGCACCACCGTCCGGCTGCGGGCCCGCGTCGACCCGCTGTCGCGCACGCTGCAGGTGATGGTCCGCGACGATGGTGTCGGCATGTCGAGTGCGACCCAGGAGGCGGTGCTGGCCGGGCGCGCCACCCGTGAGGACGGTGGCGTCGGCCTGAGCAACATCCGCAGCCGTCTCGCGCTGCTGTTCGGCGACCGGCACCGTTTCGATGTGCACTCGGAGCCGGGCAAGGGCACCACCGTCCAGCTCGAGGTGCCACTGCGATGAGGAGATCGCCATGCGACGGGAGGGCACCGTGCCAGCACGCGCGTTGATCGTGGACGACGAGTCACCGGCTCGCGAGGAGCTGCGGCACCTGCTGTCGGGCTTCGACGACGTCGTGGTGGTGGGCGAGGCCACCACCGCGGAGGAGGCGGAGCTCCTGATCGACTCGGTGGACTACGACCTGGTCTTCCTCGACATCCGGATGCCGGGCCGGGGCGGGGTGGCGTTGGCCCAGGAGCTCGGCCAGCGTGCACGTGGACCGGCCGTGGTGTTCACCACCGCCTTCGCGGAACACGCGGTGGAGGCCTTCGAGCTCGGCGCGACCGACTACCTGGTCAAGCCTTTCGACGCGGAGCGGTTACGGCGGGCCGTCGATCGGGCGTTGTCGCGCCCGGACACAGCTGCTGCGTCCTCCGGCCCGCAGGAGGACCCGCCCAGCGCACCGGCCGCACGCGAGAGCGGTCACGGGGCTGCCGTCGCCCGGATCCCGGTCCACCGTGGGGACCGCATCATCCTGGTGGAGGAGCCTCGGATCGCCTTCGCCGAGGCGGCCAGGGGCTACGCCTACCTCACGCTGGTGGCTCTACCGACGGGGCATCCGCTGGCCGGGGCCGACCGGCTCCTGACCAGCTACACCCTGGTCGATCTGGCCGAGCGGCTCTCCGAGGTGTTCGTCCGCACCCACCGCTCCTACCTGGTCAACATGCGCCTGGTCCGGGAGGTCCTGCCACAGGTCGGCGGTGGACTCACGTTGGTCATGGGTGACCGGCAGCGCAGCCAGCTACCGGTGGCACGCCGGCAGGTCGCCGAGGTCCGGCAGCGTCTGGGGGTCTGAACGGCCACCTGCGGGGTCCGACCGGCCGCGACCGGGTGCAGCCGGTGGGCCGGTCGGCACGTAGGCTCGGGGTGTAGCGCCACCCACGACCTCGCACGCCCGGGCCGCCCGTACCGGCTTCCAACCGTGCGGCAGCGTGCCACCGTGAGCACAAGGATCGATCGATGACATCGCCTGAGGGCCATCGCGAACACGGTGACGGACGGGGTGGTGGGACAGGACGCGGTCGTGGTTCGGATCGCCGTGGCGGCGGCAACGACCGCCGCGGTGCGGGCGGCGGTGGTGACCGTGGGCGTGGGCGCGGCACGCCGGGCCGCCAGGGTGCCGGTACCCGCGGTCGGACGCCGCCCCGCGAGGAGGCGCCCAGCAAGCTGCACGTGCCCGGCACCTCGGGTGAGCCCGTCGGCCGGGACCGGGCACGGCGGCGCCCGGACGCCCCACCGCGCACCACCCCTGCGCCGGCTGCGGAGGGCCCGCCACGGCCGCCCCTGCCCGACGACGAGGAGCCCCAACTGCCCCGGGCGGTGGTCAAGGAGATCGAGCGCACCCTGGGCAAGGGGGCCAAGGCCCGGGATGTCGCCCTGTGCCTGAGTATCGCCTCCCAGGCGCTCGACGAGGACCGGCCGGACGTCGCCGTGCACGTGCTCGCCTGGGCCCGGCACCAGGCACCGCGCCTCGCGGTGGTGCGGGAGGCGTACGGCGTCGCGCTGTACCAGCAGGAGCGGTGGGCCGAGGCGCTGTCGGAACTGCAGGCCTACCGCAGGATGACCGACCGCAACGACCAGAACCATCTGATCGCCGACAGCCTGCGGGCGCTCGACCGGGGGCTCGAGCAGGTCGCCTCCGCCGCGGAACCGCTGGTCGCCGACGCGCAGGCGCCGGAGGATCGGCGCGCGGAGGCCGTCATCGTGTGGGCCGCTGCGCTCGCGGACGAGGGGGACACCGGCGCCGGCCGGGCCGTGCTTCGCCGTTTCCTGGAACGACCGCGCTCCGACGATGCGGAGCACGACCTGCGCGTGCGCTACCTCGCTGCGGACCTCGCGGAGGTCGCCGGGGACACCGAGGAGGCCGTCCGCCAACTGGAGCTCATCGCGGGGGTGGACGAGGGCTTCCTCGACGTCGCCGACCGGCTGGAGGGTCTGCGCCACCTCGGCGGCTGACCGGCACGCTGCAGCACCACCGCCGGTTCACCCCAGTGGGGTGAGCTCCCCGGTGTCGCGGCGGTGGAGGTAGCGCAGCAGCCCGGCGGCGTTGGCACCGGTGTCGTTCAGCAGACGCAGGCGCGGGTCGTCAGCAACGGCGCCGCCCTCGGCCGCCACCTCGAAGCGGTGCTGCAGCGTCTCCGCTACGTGCTCCAGCTCATGGTTGCCGGCCAACCCCCGCGCGCGTGCCTCCTCCCGCGCGGACTCGGCGACCTCCACCCAGCGGCGCAGCTGCTCACCGGCCTCGTCCAGGACCGCATCGGCGGGACGGACCGGGCCGTAGTGCGCCAGGTAGATCACCTCCGGGTGGCGACGGCCGTACCGCTCCAGGGAGGCCAGGGCCGCATCGAGGTGGAACTCCGGCGGTGGGGTCGCCGGGCGCAGGCTGTCCATGCCCGGCAACTGGACCCCCACGGAGTCGCCCGCGAACACCGCCCCGGTGTCGGGGTCGAACACCCCCAGGTGGTGCTTGGCGTGCCCGGGGGTGTGCAACAGTTCCAACTGCCGACCCCCACCGAGGTCCAGCTCGTCGCGGTCGGCGATGCTCACAAGCTGCTCGGCCGGGACCGGGGTGCAGGCCCCGTACACCGTCTCGAACAGCGGTCCGTAGACCCGCGCCGAGGAGGCGTTGAGCCGCTCGGGGTCGGCGAGGTGGCGAGCACCGTGCTCGGAGACCACCACCTGCGCCCTCGGGAACGCCGCGGCGACGTCGCCGGCGCCGCCGGCGTGGTCGAGGTGGATGTGGGTCAGGACCAGGTAGGCGAGGTCGTCGGCCCCCAGTCCGAGTGCCGCGAGACCGTCGAGGACCGCCTGGACCGTCAACGCCGGGCCGCACTCGATCAGGGTGGGGCGGGGCGCGTCGATCAGGTAGCCCGCGGTGACGTCGGTCATCCCCGCGGTGAGCGTGTCGATGGCGATCACACCATCGTCGTGGGTGGTGATCGGGGTCATGGCCGTGGTGGGCGGATCCACTCCCGCTCCGTCCCGTGTGCTGTCTCCGGCTGTCATGTGGGTCCCTCCCGCTAGTTGCCCTCGGTCACGTCCGGGTCCTCCTCATCCTCCTCCTCGGTGGGGTCATCCTCCGCCAGGACGTGCTCGCCCGGCAGGGCGACGTGCAGCACCGCCTGTCCCGGCTGCACCAGCGGCAGGGTCGTCGCACCGATCACGTAACCCTCCTCCTCGGCGTCGATGCTGGCACGTTCCTCGCCCAGCGGGCTCGAGGTGGTCCACAGCGGCTGACCTTGCCTGACCCGGTCGCCGGGAGCGACGTGCAACTCCAGCACCCCGCCGCGTTCGGCCCTGAGCCACCGCGAGGCGTCGAGGACCATCGGTTCCGCGGCGGCGGGATCGGGGGCGTGGTCGATCATCTCCAGCCGTGCCAGGACCCGTTGGATCCCGCGCAGCGACACGTCGATCGCGTCGGCGTCGAAGCGCAGGGGCTGGCCGCCCTCGTAGGTGAGGACGGGGACGTCCTGCTCGAGCGCGACGGCCCGCAGCGATCCGGGCCGCAGCTTCGCGCGCATCACGAAGGGGGCCCCGAAGGTGGTGGCCAGCGGCAGTGCCCGCGGATCCTCGGCGATGCGGACCTGGGGCACGTTGGTGCGGTGGTTCGCGGCGGTGTGGAGGTCGATGCCGGCGTCGCTGCCGGTGATCACCTCCTCGGTGAGCAGCCGGGCGATACGCGCCGCCATGGAGCCGCCGTGGGAGCCGGGGAAGGACCGGTTGAGATCACGACGGTCGGGCAGGTAGCGGGATCCGAACTGCACCCCGAGCACGTTGACGATCGGCACGACCACCAGGGAACCGGCGATGGCCAGCGGATCGACCGTCTCCAGCAACCGCCGGCAGGTCTCGATCCCGTTGAGTTCGTCACCGTGGACGGCGGCGGTGACGAACACCCGCGGGCCGTCCTCGATGCCGTTGATGACCGCCATCGGCAGGGTCGTGCGGTCACCGGTGTAGGACTCCGAGGCCAGCGGCGCGATGTCGCGACGCTCACCGGGCTCGACGGTGACCCCGGCGATCGAGATGGGGCCGCCGGTCATCGCGGGCGCCGGCGTGGCTTGGTGGTGGCGACGTAGCCGTGTGCCGGGTCCACCAGACAGCGACCCTCCATCGTCAGCCGGCCGAGCAGCATGCGGAAGTTCATCCCTGAACGGTCGGTGAGGGTGATGTCGGCCTCCACGTCGACCGGACCACACACGATGCGGGTGCGCACCACCGGTCGGACCTCGGCGCGGGCGCCGGTGTCACGCACCCGTCGGTGTCCGATGATCGGTGCCTCGACCTCGTGGTGGACAGGTCTGCGCTTGGTGCCGAGCACCACGTCGAAGCGCACCACCGGCAGGGGCTGACCGGTGTCGGGGTCCACGTGCGCGCCGAGTTCCGTCAGCTCGGTGACGTGCAGGGCGCTTGAGCGGGCACCGGTGTCCAGCTTGGCGCGCAGGTCCAGGCCCCACTCGGGCAGCGAGACGTACTCCTTCCAGCCGAGCACGGGTGGTCGCTGCGGGTCGGACACGGGGTCGCTGCTCCTGGTGGCGTCCCGGGAGCCTAGGTGAGCACGCTCGCCATCCCGGACAGGGCCGGCACGGCATCAGGGCCGTCGGCGTCGACGGCGTGGGGTGTGGAAGGGATCGCGCTGGTGGCTGCTGCGCCACGCGTCGAGCACCAGCAGCAGCACGATGCCGGCGAGGAAGCCCCCGATGTGGGCCTGGTAGGCGATCTGCTCACCGCCGGGGGTGTCACCGACGTTGAACTGCAGCAGGAACCACAGCCCGAGCAGCAGCCAGGCCGGCAGCACCACGATCGCGAAGATGATGAACCACCGTGCGATCCGCACGCCCGGTAGGACGATGGCCACGAGGTAGAGCGGGAAGGGTGCCAGCGCCAGCACCTGCGCCTTCGGGTAGAGGATCAGGTACGCACCCAGCACCGCGGAGACCGCACCGGAGAAGCCGATCAGCGGCACGATCGAGTCGGGCCGCACCGCCACGTAGGACAGGGTCGCCGCGGCGGCACCTACGGTGGTGAACAGCAGGAACCGGGCGTGCCCGAGGCGGTCCTCGACGTTGTTGCCGAACACGACGAGGTAGAGCAGGTTGCCGAGCAGGTGCCCGATACCGCCGTGCAGGAACAGCGAGGTGAACAGCGACAGCGGCACGTTCTTGTCGGGCGCGTCCGCCGCGCACTCGCCGAGCAACCGCTCCAGCTCACCGGCCGACAGCGGCGTGAGGGTGACCAGCTCCCGGGGGATCGCCCCGAAGCGGTAGATCAGGTGCACCTCGGCGCAGCCGGTGGCGGGGAACTGGACCAGCGCGAACACGCCGAGGTTGACCAGCACCAGCAGCCACAGCAGCACCGGGCGCCGCTGCACCGGGTTCACGTCACCGATCGGCAGGACCACCTCGGTGCCTCCTCAGGACCGGTCGACGCCGCCGCACCGGGCGTTGGTCACAGGACCGCCCGCAGCCGGATCAGATCCGCCATGGAGGCGTCGAGCCGCAGGCGGTTCGACGCCAGCGCCCGGGAGAAGGGCAGGTCGCCGTTGGCGATCGCCAATAGATCGTCGGAGTGCACGCTGATGCGGATGTCGGGACGTCGAGGTGGCACGTCGTCCAGCATCAGCAGTTCACCGCGCCGCCACTCCGCGTGACGCACCAGTTCGAGGTCCGGGCAGCTGGCCTCGATCGTGCGTCGCGAGGGCAGCATCGCCCGGGTGGTCTCGTCCACATCGCCGAGCCGTGACAGAAGTTCGACCAGGACATCCTCGACCTGATCGATGCTCGCCATGGCGTCCCTGCTCCGATGTCCCTGCACCGTCGAGGTCGGCGGTGACCGCTCGCTGCTCCGGCCGGTGACGCTACCACCAGGCGCCTGTGGGCCTTGGTGTGTCACGGATCCTGTCCGTGGCGCAGCGTCATGGCTAGTCTCCGACCACGACTACACGTGTGGGGAGAGAGAGCCGTGAACTCTGCAGTCCAGCGCTACATCGACGCCGCGTCCGGGCTCACCGAGCTGACGCGCTCGAAGGCCGAACAGATCGTCAAGCAGCTCGTGCGCTCCGGCGAGGCCGCCGGTGACCAGGTGGGCGAGCTCGTCGAGGACCTCGTCGAGCGGCAACGTCAGAACCGGGAGGCGATCTCCAGCCTGGTGCGCAACGAGACCACCAAGGCGGTGCGCTCGATGGGGCTCGCCACCAACGAGGAGGTGGAGCGGCTGCAGAAGCAGGTCGCCGACCTCAAGCGTGAGGTGCAGCACCTCGAGGGTGCGGCTGGCGGCGCGGCGGCCCCGGCCAAGAAGGCGACCGCCAAGAAGGCCACGAAGAAGGCCACCGGCAAGAAGACCGCGGCGAAGAAGGCCACGAAGAAGGCCACCGCGAAGAAGACCGCGGCGAAGAAGGCGACCAAGAAGGCGACCGCGAAGAAGACCGCGGCGAAGAAGACCGCGGCGAAGAAGACGACCAAGAAGGCGACCGCGAAGCAGGCCACGGACAGCACGCCCTCGAGCTCCAGCTGATGACGGACCGCCTCGAGGAGCTCCGCGCGGAGCTGCAGTCGCTCGATGACCGACCGGTCAACGAGCACGTCGAGGTGTACGAGCGCGCCAACGAGCTGTTGGCCGCTGAGCTGTCGGCGCTGGACGAGGTCTGATCCTGGCCACGGCGCGCCGGCGGCTCGATGCGGAGCTGGTGCGCCGTGGGATGGTCGACACCCGCACGCTGGCCCAGGAGGCCATCGCCCAGGGGCTGGTCACCGTCGACGGCGCACCTGCCTTCAAGGCGGCAACGCAGGTGCGGGCCGAGCAGGCGCTGCACGTGGCAGCGCCGCCGCGCGCCTACGTCTCGCGCGGCGGTGAGAAGCTCGCCCACGCCCTCGAGGTGTTCGACGTCGATCCTGCTGGTCGGCACGCCCTGGACGCGGGGGTGTCGACCGGCGGGTTCACGGACTGTCTCCTGCAACGCGGCGCGGTCCGGGTGCTGGCCTACGACGTCGGCTACGGGCAGCTGCACGAGTCGTTGCGAACGGACCCGCGGGTGGTGTTGGCCGAGCGCACCAACGTCCGGGATCTGCTGCCTGAGGGCGTGCCCGCGCCCCGCCCCGACCTGCTGGTGGCGGATCTGTCCTTCATCTCGCTGGCGAAGGTCCTGCCCGGCCTGCTGGCGCTGGTGTCGGCAGGTGGCGGTGGTGATGAGGCTGCAGGCGCCCCGGGTGGCGCCGGCCACCTCGACGTCCCTGCGATGGCGGGCAGCGGTGCCACCCCAGCGGCGGTGGTGCTGGTCAAGCCGCAGTTCGAGGCCGACCGCGGCGACGTGGGCGACGGCGGCATCGTCCGTGACCCCGTGGTGTGGCGCCGCGCCCTGGAACGGGTCGCGGCGGCGGCCGCCGACGTCGGGTGGGCGGCTGCGGGCGCCACCGCGTCACCACTGCTCGGTGGCAAGGGAAACGTGGAGTTCCTGCTACATCTCGTCCCTGCAGCGACGTGTGACGTGGCCCTCGACCCCCTCCTCGATACCGCGGTGCAGGAGGGAGTCGACCTGCGCAGGAGGTCGGAGTGAGGATCGGTCTGGTGGTCCACGCGGGGCGGCCCGCCTCCCGGGAGGCGGCGTTGGAGGCCTCGCGCATCCTCGAACAGCTCGAGGTCGAGGTGGTCGCCACGGTGGGCGGCGGCTCGCAGGACCTCGACGCCGATCTCGCCCAGCTCGAGCCGTTGGTCACGCCTGCGGAGCTGGCGCACGATATCGATCTGGCGATCTCCTTCGGCGGTGACGGCACCTTCCTGCGTGCCGCGCACATGTGCCGTGACGCGCGGGTGCCCGTCCTCGGGGTGAACCTCGGCCGTCTTGGCTTCCTCGCCGAGGTGGAGCGTCACGACCTCGGCCCGGCGCTCCGGGCGGTGGCCGCCGGGCAGTACCGCGTCGAGGAACGTGACACCCTCACGATGCACGTCAACGACGCTGACGGCGAGCCGCTGACCTCCGGGTGGGCGCTGAACGAGGTCGCCGTGGAGAAGACCGCGCGTCAGCGGCTGCTGCTCACCGACGTGCACATCGACGGCACCTTCTTCGCCCGCGTCGGCGCGGATGCGCTGATCCTGGCCACCGCGACGGGCTCGACGGCCTACGCGCTGTCCGCGGGCGGGCCCATCGTCTCGCCCCGGGTGGCGGCGACCCTGGTGGTGCCTGTCGCGCCCCACAGCCTGTTCGACCGCACCGTGGTCGCCGCTCCCGAGGAAGCGGTCCGCGTGGACCTGCTGGAGGATCAGGCGCCCGGGCTTGCCTCCTGTGACGGACGTGATCCCGTCGAGCTGCCGCCGGGGTCGTCGGTGACGGTGACCGGAGCGGGGGAGCCGGTGCGGCTCGCCCGGGTCGGGCTGACCGACTTCCCGACCCTGGTGCGGCGCAAGTTCGGGCTGCGCTGAACCGCCGCGGCCTCTGCCTGGCCACCGCCGCGGCCTCTGCCTGGCCCCCGCGCGGCCCGTCACCGCGAGTTGTGAGAGGGGACAACTTCGGGCGCTGGATGCGGCCGGCACGGTGCAGTTCCTCGATAGCCGTGCCGCGAGTCGTCACCGGGCACAACTGGCGGCATGGGTCCCATGCTGGAGGAGCCGGGCCTGGCTGGTAGGCGGTCCGTTCCTGGGCGAGAGCCCAGGAACGGGCCCCCGCGGGTAGCCGGATCCGCCGCTCTGGCTGGTAGGCGGTCCGTTCCTGGGCGAGAGCCCAGGGACGGACCAGGGGAGGCCATGGCAGGGGCAGCGGCCGGGGTAGCGCCCGGGGAGCTGGTTCGCGGCGGCCGGGGTAGGGCACGGGGAGCGGGTCCGGGCCGGCCGGGGTCGGCGCGCCGGTCCCGGTATCCACAAGCGCGGCATGCCTACCACGGTCGATGCCCACCCCGCCGGTAGGCTCCCCGCCGTGATCGAGGAACTGCACATCCGGGGCCTGGGCGTCATCGAGGACGCTCAGCTCAGCCTCGCCCCCGGACTCACGGTGGTGACCGGGGAGACCGGGGCAGGCAAGACCATGCTGGTCACCGCGTTGCAGCTGCTGCTCGGCGCGCGGGCCGACAGCTCCCTGATCCGCAGCGGCGCCCCGGCGGCCAGCGTCGACGCGGTGGTCTCCCCCCGACCCCCGGAGGCTGACGACCACCTCGGTGCCTCCACCGAGCCGTTGATCGTGGCCCGCGAGCTGCCCGCCGACGGCCGGTCACGGGCCCGCCTCGACGGGCGCCCCGTCCCGGTCTCCACCCTGGCGGAGGTCCTCGGCCCGCACGTTGAGGTCCATGCCCAGCACGAGCACGTGCGCCTGTCCCGCAGCGAGGTCCAGCGCCACCTGCTCGACCGCTACGCGGGTGACCCCCACGCCCGCGCCCTGGAGGCCTACCGGGACGCCTACGAGCGGTGGCGGGAGCTGTCCGCGCGCCACACCCGCCTGCAGGAGGACGCGCGCGAGCGGGCGCGTGAGCTCGATCGGCTGCGCTACGAGGTGGAGGAGATCGACGCCGCCGGCCTCGATCCGGAGACCGACGCGCAGCTGCAGGCGGCGATCGACCGGCTCGCCCACGCGGAGGCGATCCAGCAGGCCGCCGCGCAGGCCAGCGCCGCGCTGTCCAGCGACGGCGCCGGGGAGCCGGTCGGGGTCGCGGTGGCGGCACTGCGCCGCATCGAGGTGGATGACCCGGAGCTCGCGGCCGTGACCGAGCGGGCCGTGGCACTGGCGGAGGAGCTGGCCGCCCTCAGCACGGATGTCCGCGACCTCGGTGAGGCGATCGACGCGGACCCGGCCGCGCTCGCGGAGCTCCAGGAACGCCAGCACCTGCTGTCCACCCTGCAGCGCAAGTACGGCTCCGAGGTGGTCGAGGTGCTCGCTTACGCCGAGGACGCGCGTGCCCGCCTCGACGAGCTGGAAGCCGACGAGGCCGATGCCGGCACCCTCGCGGAGCAGGTCGCGGAGGCGGAGACGGCCCTGCACGCGGCCGCTGCTGACGTCCACCGCGGACGCACGACGGCCGCGCAGCGCCTCGCCGAGGTGGTGGACGGCCACCTCGCCGACCTGGGCATGCCTCACGCACGGTTCGCCGTGGAGGTGGAGACGGTGACCGACCAGGCGCCGGCATCCCACGGCACCGACCGGATCACCTTCGTGCTCGCCGCCAACCCCGGCGAGCCGCCCCGCCCACTGGCCCAGGCGGCGTCGGGGGGTGAGCGCTCCCGGGTGTCCCTGGCCATCGAGGTGGCGCTCGCTGACGTCGATGACGCGAGCGTGCTGGTGTTCGACGAGGTGGACGCTGGGATCGGCGGTGCCACGGCGCTGCAGGTGGGGGAGAAGCTCGCACGGCTCGCGGCGGGGGACCGGGACCGCCAGGTGCTGTGCGTCACCCACCTGGCCCAGCTCGCCGCCTTCGCCGACGTCCACCACGTGGTGGAGAAGGGGCTGTCCGGTGGGCGCACGGTGACCACGGCCCGGCGGGTGGGCGAGGACGAGCGGGTCGGTGAGCTCGCACGGATGCTCGGTGGGGACGCCACCGCGGACGCCGGGCGGGAGCACGCCCGCGAACTGCTGACCACGGCCCAGCAGAGACGGGCGGGCTGACAGACCGTCAGGTGGGAGCGTGCTGCGGCCCCTCCGGGCAGGGACGTTGGTCGTGGCCGGGATGGACGCTACGGTCCTCAGGACCGCACACGGCGGTCCGTGCCGCAGGGGCTCGGCCCACACGGGTCGGCACCCGCTGCCGCGCAGTCGCGCACCCGCGAAGGAGCGTTCGTGTCGGTGGAACGTCCGGTCCGCTACATCTTCGTCACCGGTGGGGTGTCCTCAGCCCTCGGCAAGGGCATCACCGCTGCCTCTCTCGGTCGCCTGCTGAAGGCACGCGGCCTCAGGGTGACCCTCCAGAAGCTGGACCCGTACCTCAACGTCGACCCGGGGACGATGAACCCCTTCGAGCACGGCGAGGTGTTCGTCACCGAGGACGGGGGAGAGACCGATCTCGACCTCGGTCACTACGAGCGCTTCATCGACGAGAACCTGCACCGCGGCTCCAGCGTGTCCTCGGGACAGATCTGGCAGTCGGTGATCAACAAGGAGCGGCGCGGCGACTACCTCGGCAAGACCGTCCAGGTCATCCCCCACATCACCGACGAGATCAAGGACCGCATCCGGGCCGTCGCCGAGTACGCGGACGCCGACGTGGTCATCGTGGAGGTGGGCGGCACCGTCGGGGACATCGAGGGACTGCCCTTCCTCGAGGCGATCCGCCAGTTCCGCGCCGAGGTGGGCCGCGACAACCTGCTCTACGTCCACTGCGCCCTGGTGCCCTTCATCGCGGCCTCGGGTGAGCTGAAGACCAAGCCCGCCCAGCACTCCGTCCGGGAGCTGCGCTCCATCGGTATCCAGCCCGACGTGCTGGTGCTGCGCAGCGACCGGCCCCTCGACGAGGAGCTGCGCCGCAAGGTCGCGATGCAGTGCGACGTCGACCTCGAGGCGGTGATCGCCGCGGTCGACGCACCCTCGCTGTACCAGGTACCGCTGCTGCTACGCGACGAGGGCCTCGACGCGGTGGTGGTTCGCCGGCTGGGCCTGCCCGAGGTCGAGCCCGACCTGTCGGAGTGGGAGCATCTCGTGGACCGGGTGCACGCCGCCCGGGACCGGGTCACCGTGGCCATCGTGGGCAAGTACGTGGACCTGCCCGATGCCTACCTGTCGGTGGTGGAGGCCCTGCGCCACGGCGGCCTGGATGCGGGCATCGAGGTGTCCTTGCGCTGGATCGCCTCCGACGACCTGGCCGGCCCCGACGACGCCACCGAGGCCGAGATCGACGAGCGCGTCACCCGGCTGCTGTCCGGCGTCGACGGGGTACTGGTACCCGGCGGCTTCGGGATCCGCGGTGTGGAGGGCAAGATCGCGGCGATCCGGTGGGCGCGTCTGCACGGCGTTCCCTTCCTGGGGCTGTGCCTGGGGCTGCAGTCCGCGGTGATCGAGTACGCGCGCGCCAAGGCCGGCCTCGAGGGCGCCCACTCCGCGGAGTTCGACGAGACCTGTGCCCACCCGGTCATCGACCTGATGCCCGATCAGCGCGAGATCACCAGCAAGGGTGGGACGATGCGGCTGGGCACCTACGCCGCCCGGCTGGCGGAGGGCTCGACCGTCCGTCGCCTGTACGGCGACGAGCCCGTGATCACCGAACGCCATCGGCACCGCTACGAGGTCAACAACCGCTACCGCACCCAGCTGGAGGCCGCGGGCCTGCGGTTCCCGGGCCTGTCACCCGACGAGCGGCTCGTGGAGTTCATCGAGCTGCCCGACCACCCCTTCTTCGTTGCCACCCAGGCCCACCCGGAACTGAAGTCCCGGCCCAACCGCCCGCACCCGCTGTTCGCCGGCCTGGTCCGTGCGGCGCTGCAGCACCAGCGCGAAGCCTCCGGACGGCTGCCCGTGGAGCTGGACGAACCCACGGCCGGGGAGCTGGACGCAGCCCAGCGGATGGGCGGGGCCGAGGCGGTCGATTCACGGCGACGGGACACCGCCGACACCAGGTCCACCTCCGCCCGCGCCGCACTGGGAGGGCAGGCATGAGCGCCGCATGGTTCGAGACCGTCGACAGCCGGCGCGCCTACGAGGGGTTCTCCACCGTGCGCGTCGACCGCGTCCGCACCCCAGACGGTGAGGAGGTGGAGCGCGAGGTGGTGGAGCGCCCGGCGGCCGTCGGTGTGGTGCCCATCGCTCCCGACGGTCGTGTGCTGCTGCTCCACCAGTACCGCCAGCCGGTGGGCCGGCCCCTGATCGAGCTACCGGCTGGCCTGATGGACGTGGCGGGGGAGGACCCGGCCGGGACCGCCCAGCGCGAGCTGATCGAGGAGCTCGGGATGAAGGCCGGCACCCTGACCGCCTTGACGCGGTTCTGGAACTCCGCCGGCTGGACCGACGAGGTCACCCACCTCTACCTCGGCCGGGAGTTGCAGCCGGCGGACGCACCCGACGGCTTCGTCGCCAAGGCGGAGGAGGCCCACCTCGAGGTGGTCTCGCTCACCTTGGAGGACGCCGTCGCCGCGGTCCGGGACGGGGAGATCACCGACGCCAAGACCGTGGTGGGGCTGCTGCTGGCCCACAGCCGCCTGCAGGGGTGAGCGACCGCGCCGAGGTGGACGGTGCCGCGCCGCAGCCGGCGCCGCTGCCGCACCGCGACGCCTACCTCGCCCACCTCGCTGTCGAACGTGGCCTGGCCGACAACACGCTGCGGGCCTACGCCCGCGACCTGGCGGTGTACGCCCGCTACCTCGACGCGGTCGGCATCGCCGATCCCGCCGAGGTCACCCTCGAGGACCTCGAGGCCTACGTCGTGTGGCTGCGGGAGCAACGCGCGTCGCGCAGCGACCGGCCCTACGCCGCCAGCACCCTGGCACGGCTGGTGGTGGCCGTCCGCGGCTACCACCGCTTCCTGCTGCACGACGGCCTCGTCGACCAGGACCCGAGCACCCACCTCGCCACCCCCCGCACCGCCCGTCCGCTGCCCAAGGCGCTGTCGATCGCCGAGGTGGAGCGTCTGCTCACCGCACCCACCGGTGACGGTGCCCTCGTGCGTCGTGACCGCGCGATGCTCGAGCTGCTGTACGGCGCGGGACTGCGCATCTCCGAGCTGGTGGGGCTCGACGTCGACGACCTCGACGCGGTCGAGCGGCTGGTCAGCGTGCGGGGGAAGGGCGACGCCCAGCGCCTGGTCCCCTTCGGCGAGCCGGCGGCGGAAGCGCTGGACGCGTGGTTGGTCCAGGCGCGGCCCGGCCTGCACCCGCAGGGGCCGGCGGTGTTCTGCAACGCCCGCGGTGGCCGGCTCACCCGGCAGGGGGCGTGGAAGCTGATCACCGCCCACGCGGAGCGCGTCGGGCTCGGTGACCGCGTCTCGCCGCACACCCTGCGGCACAGCTTCGCCACCCACCTGCTGGACGGTGGCGCGGACGTGCGGGTGGTCCAGGAGCTGCTCGGCCACGCCAGCGTGACCACCACCCAGATCTACACCCTGGTCAGCCGACAGGCGTTGGCCGAGGTGTATCGTCGCACGCATCCGCGTTCGGGGGCGTGAGCGCCGGCTCGGCGGCACCGCGTACACCGCCAGGAGCAACGATGACCGCACCGCAGGGCAGCACGGACACCTCGCTTCGCGGCACACGGGGTGGGCCGCGGCTGGAGGTCCCCGTGCTCATCGCCCGCAAGCGTGACGGCGGGTCGCTGTCCGCCGAGGAGCTCGGCGCGTTGGTGGACGCCTACCTCGACGGCGAGGTGGACGACGCCCAGATGGCGGCGCTGCTGATGGCCGGGGTCATCCGCGGCTTCACCGACCAGGAGGCGATCGCGCTGACCGACGTACTGCTCGCCTCGGGGGACCAGGTCGACCTCTCCGCGCTGCCCGGACCGACGGTGGACAAGCACTCCACCGGCGGGGTGGGTGACACCACCACCCTGATCGTTGCACCGATGCTGGCCGCCGCCCGCTGTCAGCTCGCCAAGCTCTCCGGCCGGGGGCTCGGTCACACCGGTGGCACCCTCGACAAGCTCGAGTCCATCCCGGGTCTCAGGGTCGACCTCACCCCCCGGCAGCTGACCGACCAGGTCGCCGAGGTCGGGTTGGCCGTGGCTGCCGCGACCGGTGACCTCGTCCCGGCGGACAAGCGGCTCTACGCCCTGCGTGACGTCACCGCCACCGTGGCCTCCACCGCGCTGATCGCCTCCAGCGTGATGAGCAAGAAGCTGGCGGGCGGGGCCCACCACGTGCTGCTGGACGTCAAGTGCGGCGACGGCGCCTTCCTCCACCACCCCGAGGACGCCCACGCGCTGGCCTCCCTGTGCGTGCGCATCGGTGCGGCGCGGGGGCGGCGCACCGCCGCGTTGGTCACCGACATGTCCCAACCGCTGAGCGACGCCATCGGCAACGCGTTGGAGGTCGGCGCCGCGATCGAGGTGCTCGCCGGCACGCGGGGCGGACGTCTGCGCGAGCTCAGCCTGGAGCTGACGGCCGCGGCCCTGGAGCTGACGGGGCGCTCCCCGGCCGAGGCCGCCGCCACCTCGGTGCAGGTGCTGGACAGCGGTGCGGCGCTCGAGCGCTTCCGGGCCTTCGTGGCCGCGCAGGGCGGCGAGCCGGGGGTGGTGGACGACCCGTGGGCGGTGCTGCCGCGGGCCCCCGTGGTCGCCGAGTGGCGGCCGGGACCCGGCCACGTGACCGTGACCGGCTGCCAACGGCTGGGGGAGCTCGCGAGGCGGCTCGGCGCGGGACGCTCGCGTGCGGGGGAGGAACTGGACCTCGCGGTCGGGCTCGAGGTGCTGGTGCGCAGTGGGGACGTGCTGGACGACGACGAGGTGGCGGTGCGGGTCCACGCGCGCACCCCGGAAGCGGCCGAGGCGGTGCTCGCCGAGCTCGGGTCCGTGATCGCCGTGGGGGCCGAGCCGGTCACGGCACCCCCGCTGGTCCACGGCCGGGTCGGCCTGAGCTGACGCCTTCGCGGCCGCTGCCCGACCCCGTTCCTTCTCCGGCCCGTTGCGGCCCGACCCCGGCCAGGGTGTGCAGCCGGGTGACCGTGGGGCGGTCGCTTCGCTGCACGATGTGGGGTGTGGGCGGGGTGGTCGGCTGGGGTGTGCAGCCGGGTGACCGTGGAGCGGTCGCTTCGCTGCACGATGTGGGCTGTGGGCGGGGTGCCGGTACCACCCCGGGGGGGCAGGGGCTGTCCCATGCGCGGACGCCAGCCGGCGCGTACCCCGCTCCAAGCCGACGGGTGGTCGCTACCGTCCCACCCACGGGGCTGCACGCGTGCCCCGACGAGCCTGCGCGAGCAGCCCACGCCGACCAGCCCGAGGGGAGGAGCCCCGGTGGCCCACACACCCGCTCCCGGCCTCCCGCCGCGTCCGAACCCCCCGCCCGTTGCCGGCCGGGGCCCTACGGCTGCCGGCGCACCGCCCCTGCCCTTCGGCGGCAGGCTGCTGCCGCTCAGGCGGTTGACCGTCGCCGACGTACTCGACGGTGCCTACCGCCTGTTCCGAGCGGTGCTCGGTCCGGCGGTGCTGCTCGTGCTGGTCATCATGGGGCCCCTGCAGTTGCTCACCAACCTGATCCTGGATCGGGTGGCGCCCGGCGTGGTCGGTGGCGGCATCAGCGGCCTGATCGACGTCGACCCGACCGCTGCCACGGGTTCCGAGGTGGCGCTGCTGACCACGAGTCTGGCCACCGGCCTGCTCGGCACGGTGCTCTCCCTGATCGCGGCCGCAGCCGTCACCGCCATGATCCTGGCCGTCGACCGGGGCGGGGATGCCGGGCTCGGTGCCTCCGTGCAGGCGGCGCTGCGGGTGCTGGTCAGCGTGCTCATCGCGTCCATCCTGCTGGCGATCCTCGGTGGGGCGGTGTTCGTCGGGGCCAGCCTGGCGAGCCTGATCGTGCTGCTGATCCCGATCATCGGGATCATCTTCCTCGTCCTGGTCGTCGTGCCCCTCTTCGTCGCCGGTACCGCGCTGTTCCTGGCGCTGCTGTCCCTGGTGGTGCCCGTCGCCGTAGTGGAGCGCACCGGTCCCATCGCGACCCTGTCGCGCACCCTGTGGGTGTTCTCCCGAGCGCCGGTACGGATCGTCTGGATCAGCGTGCTGCTGGCGGTCGTGGTGGCGGTGCTCACCGTGGCGATCCAGTTGCCGACGTTGCTGGTCTCGGAGTTCGTGGGCACCGCCGGCTGGGCGATCGAGTCGGTCGGCGAGGTGGCAGCGCAACTGTTCAGCGTGCCGGTCACCGCTGCGGCGGCGTTGCTCGTCTACCTCGACGTCCGGGTGCGCGTGGAGGGAGCGGACCTGCGCGTGCGCGCGCGGGATCTGCAGCCCGGCGCTGCCGCCACGCCCGGCGCTGCCGCCACGCCAGGCGCTCCGAGCGCTCCCCGCGCACCAGGCGCGACGACACCGGGCCTGCCGTGAACCGCCTCGTCCACGAGCCCGACCGGGTCCGCGACCTGGCCCGCTCGATCCTGACGGAGCCGCCCTACGCCGACCTGGAGCCGGGCCCCCTGCGGCGTGCCTTCCAACGGGTGCTCGACGTGGTCGGCGATCTCATCGGCAACGCCCTCGGGACGGTCGCCACGGTGCCCGGCGTCGCCTGGGTGATCGCCGGGCTCGGGATCCTCCTGCTGGGCCTGGTCGTGTGGCGCGCGACCCGGGGCGCGACCCTCGGTCGCGGGCGGTCCGCGGTGATCCCGGCTGCGGCCAGCGAACGCTCCGCCACCGAGTGGGCCGCCGACGCGGACCGCCTGGCAGCGGCCGGTGACCTCGAGGCGGCGTTACGCGCCCGCTACGTCGCCACCGTGGTCACCCTGATCGAGCAGGGCGTGATCGATGACGTCCCGGGTCGCACCATCCGCGAGCTCGAAGGGGAGCTGTCCCAGCGTGCACCCGCGCTACGCCCCGGGATGGCCCGCGTCGGGGAGCGGGTCGAAGCGGTGGTCTTCGGCGACCAGCCAGCCCGCGAGGGTGACCTGGAGCTCGCAGCGTCCGCGCTCAGGGCTGCAGGACTGCACCGCCCGCGGGTCGAGGTCGGAGGTCGGGCGTGAGCCCGGCCATGCGCACCCGCCGCGTGCTGCTGCTGGCCGCCGCCCTGGCGGCCCTGGTGGCTAGCGTCCTGGTGGTCGGACCACCCGCCAGCGAGCTGCCCCTGGCGCCGGACGGCGTCGGGCCTCAGGGGCTCGGGGGGCTGGTCGACACCCTGGAGGGCCTCGACGTCGAGGTGACGGTGAGCCTGTCTCCCTCCGGTACGGGGGCGTCCCGGGCCCTGCTGCCCGTGGACACGCTGACCGAGACCGACCGCGACGCCTGGGAGACCTGGACCGCGGAGGGCGGGACGCTGGTGGTGCTCGACGCCACCTCGCCGCTGTCGACGCTGCAGCCCGTCGGCAGCGACCGGCTGCTCGGTCGCGAGGATCGGGCTCCCGCGTGCGGGTCGCTCCCGCAGGTCGAGACCGTGCGCCAGGCCGCGTGGGAGGGGCTCGAGGTACCGGAGGACGCCGAGGGCTGCTTCCCGATCGGTGAGGGCGCGGGCGCGTGGCTGGTGGCCGAGCCGCGCGGCGAGGGGCTGCTGGTGACCCTCGGCAGCGCCGAGCCGCTCACCAACGCGTTGCTCGCTGAGGCCGACAACGCGGTGCTCGCAGCCACCCTCCTCGGGCCGGCCCCGGGTGACCGGGCGGTGATCGTGCCCCGTGATGACACCGCCGCTGACGCCGACGGCGGCCTGCTCGCGCTCATCGACGCGCGGGTGTGGACGGCCCTGGCCCTGGGCGTGCTCGCGCTGCTGCTCGCCGTGCTGTGGCAGGGCCGTCGGGACGGTCCGGTGGTCCATGAGCGCCTCCCGCCCGTGCTCCCGAGCGCGGAGCTGGCGCGCTCCATCGCGGGCCTGCTGCAACGCGCCGGGGACCGGCAGGACGGTGCGGAGCGACTGCGTCGGGGCACCCGACGTTCGGCGGCCCGCGCGCTCGGGCTCCCGCCGGACACGCCCGCTGACGTGCTGGTCCGTGCGGTCACCGACCGCACCGCTGTCGCACCCGGCGACGCCGAGGCGGCACTGGGCGGCAGCGCGGTGGGCGACGACACGGCCCTGGTCAGGGTCGCCGAGGCCACCCGGCGGCTGCGCCGTGATCTCCGCACACCACCATCACACCCCCAAGACCCTGACGACGCTCACGACCTCGCGAGGCACCGATGACCCCCGCCGACCCGCCCACACCGCCTGGCCCTCCCGGCGCCTCCGCCCCCGATGCCGCCGGCGTGGACGCCGAACAGGCTCGTCACGCCCTCGACCGCGTCCGGGAGACGATCGGTACGGTCATCGTCGGCCAGGAAGGGGTGGTGACCGGGCTGGTCACCGCCCTGCTGGTCCGCGGGCACGTCCTGCTCGAGGGCGTCCCCGGGGTCGCCAAGACGCTGCTGGTCACCACCCTGGCCCGCAGCCTCCACCTCGATGCGACGCGGGTGCAGTTCACGCCCGATCTGATGCCGGCCGACGTGACCGGCCAGACGATCCTGGACCGCAGCGGCGACGGGTTCCGGTTCCGTGAGGGGCCGGTGTTCACCAACCTGCTGCTCGCCGACGAGATCAACCGCACCCCGCCCCGGACCCAGGCGGCGCTGCTCGAGGCGATGCAGGAACGCCAGGTCTCCGTGGACGGCCACGCACGCCCGCTGCCGGAACCCTTCCTGGTCGTCGCCACCCAGAACCCCGTGGAGCACGAGGGCACCTACCCCCTCCCCGAGGCGCAGCTCGACCGCTTCCTGTTCAAGCTCCAGGTGCCCTACCCCTCGCGCGAGCAGGAGCTGGAGATCGTCGCCCGTCACACCTCGGGCAGCGACGCCGGCGGGCCCTCCGACACCGAGGTGGCACCGGTGGCCGGCGCGGGCGAGCTGGCCGCAGCGCGAGCCGCGGTGCGATCGGTCACCGTCAGCGAGGAGGTGCGTGGCTACCTGGTCGACCTGGTGCGCGCGACCCGGCAGGCACCGGCGGTGGAGCTCGGGGTCAGCCCCCGCGGAGCCACGATGCTCCTGCACGCCGCCAAGGCATGGGCGTGGCTCGCGGGCCGCAGCTTCGTCACCCCCGATGAGGTGAAGGCCGTCACCAAACCCACCCTGCGCCACCGGCTGGTGCTGCGCCCGGAGCTGGAGCTGGAAGGTGCCGACGCCGACGGGGTGCTGGACGGACTGCTCGCGAGCGTGCCGGTGCCGAGGTGAGCGCCGCACCGGACGCCGGCGCGTCGCCGGTGGCAGAGGCGGTGCACCCGGAGCCGGCGCTGCCACCACCGAGGTGGTCGCGTTCCTGGTGGGCGGGGGTGGTGCCGGTGCCCAGCGGCCGGTTGGCGGCGCTGCTGGTGGTCGCCGCGCTGGCTGCCCTCGTGCTGCCGCCGCTGGCCGCGGTGGTGCTGGCGACGACGCTGCTGGTCGCCGGTGCGGTGGATGCCTGGCTGGCACCCGCCCCCTGGCGGGTGGGCGTGGCCCGTGAGCTGCCGCCCGTCCTGCCGCTGGGACGCAGCGGTGAGGTGGCCTGGCAGCTGCACAACCCCCGGGGTCGGCGGCTGACCGTCGGCGTCACCGACGAGCTGGTGCCGTCGCTCGGGGCGGGCGCGCGGCGGGTGCGGGCGCAGCTGCCCGCCCACGCCCGCACCCGTGCCACCTCGACGCTGTCACCGTCGCGACGCGGCACCTTCACCCCCGAGGGCGTGACGGTGCGCGTGGCCGGTCCCGCGGGCCTGGCGACCCGGCAGGCCCGGCGGGCGTTGCCCGGCCGCATCGAGGTGCACCCGAGCTTCCGGTCCCGCGACGCCGCGGAGCTCAGGATCCGTCGCGCCCGGATCCTGGAGCAGGGGCTGCGGTCGGTACGTGGCCGGGGCGGCGGCACGGAGTTCGAGATGCTGCGTGAGTACGTCGAGGGCGACGAGTTCCGCCACCTCGACTGGGCTGCCACCGCCCGGCGTGGCACGCCGATCGTGCGCACCTTCCGCGCCGAGCGGAACCAGACCGTGCTGGTGCTGCTCGACACCGCACGCACCACCGCAGGGCTGGTGGAGGACGTCCCCCGGCTCGACCACGCGATGGACGCGACCCTGGCGCTGACGACGGTCGCCACCCACCTGGGGGACAGGACGGGGCTGCTCGGGTTCGGCGCTGGCGTTCACACCCTGGTGCCGCCGCGCCGGGACAGCGGGCAGCTGCGCCGTCTCGCCGGGGCGATGCACACCCTGGAGCCGGAGCTCGGCGAGGCCGGCTACCGGGCCGCCTTCGCCACCACCCTCGCACGGTTCCGCCGCCGGGCGCTGCTGGTGATCCTCACCGAGCTCGCACCCGGAGCCGTGGATGAGAACCTCCTGCCGGCGCTGCCGCTGCTCACCCGCGAGCACGCCGTGGTGGTGGCCGCGGTCCGTGATCCGGCCCTGCTCGAGCTCCGCGACCGGGCGCCCGAGCACGTCGAGGACGCCTACGCGGCCGCAGCCGCGAGCGAGGTGCTCGACGGCCGGGAGCGGGTCGCCACCCGCTTGCGGGCGGCCGGGGCGCGGGTCGTGGACGCGCCTCCGGGGGAGCTCGCGGCCCGGCTGTGCGACACCTACCTCGACGTCAAGGCGCGCGGCGGCTGGTGACCGCGGCACGTTCGCCCAGCGGGTTCCGTGCGGGCCTGGGTCAGCTGGCGCGTTCGCCCAGCGCCCCGGTCAGACCCTCGGCGGCCGCCTGCCGTCCGGCCAGGATGATCCAGCCGGTGAAGGCGGCCCACACCACCGCACCGGTACCGACCCGTGCCCAGGTCGGCCACGGCGCGGCCGTGACGTAGCCCTCCAGCAGGCCGGCGACGAAGAACACCACCACCAGCCCCAGCACGATGACCACGGCCCTGCGGCCCTCCTCTGCGAGCGCTGCCGAGCGGGTCCGGTCACCCGGTGCCAGTGCCGCCCAGCCGAGCCGGAGCCCCGCACCGCCGGCGATGAACACCGCCGTGAGCTCCAGCATCCCGTGGGGCAGGATCAGGGTCCAGAAGGTGACGGCGTCGCCGGCGGCGTGGAACAGGCCCGCGGCCAGGCCGACGTTGACCCCGTTGAGCACCAGGACGTAGATCGTCGGCAGCCCCCACAGCACGCCCATGCCGAAGGCCATCGCGCCCACCGCCGCGTTGTTGGTGAACACCCGGGCGGCGAAGGCGGTACCGGGCTCGGAGGAGTAGTAGGCCTCGAAGTCCTCCTCGATGTAGGCGCGGCGGACCTCCTCGGGACCGGAGGCGGCCACCGCCTCCGGGGAGGTGGCCAACCACACGGCGATCACCGCGAAGCTCGCCACGAACACCAGGGTGGAGACCGCGATCGGCAGACGGGCGTGCCAGACGGCGGCGGGGAAGGTCCGGGTCAAGCCGTGCACGACCGTGCGCCAGGTCCGTGGCCGGGTGCCGTGCACCACGGCCGCGGAGCGGGCGACCCGTCTGGACAGCGCTGCGGTCAGGTCGCTGTCGCCGAGGTGGGTGCGGGCGAAGGACAGCTGCGAGCTCACCCGCAGGTGGAGCTCGACCAGCTCGTCGAGCTCGGCGGGGGACAGGCTGCGTGGGTCACGCCTGGCTGCGGCCGTGAGGGCGTCCAACCGGTCCCAGCGCTGCCGGTTGGCGGCGATGAAGGCGTCGACGGTGGTGGTGATGCCGGGCCTCCGAGGTGGGTGGACGGTTGCGCGGCACAGCGTACGCTGCGTGAACCCGACGGTCCCGACGGTCAGGCGGTCCACGTGAGCACGAGCGCCCCTGTGCGTGCCGAGGAGCACGGGTTCATCACCCCGGACGCGGTCGCCCTGGACCTCGAGGTGGCGACGGTCGGGTCACGGGGGATCGCCTACCTGCTCGACCTCGCGCTGTTCCTGCTCGTGGCGCTGGTGCTGAGCCTGATCCAGCTGGCGTTGCTCGGTGGTGAGTGGTTCCAGAGCGGGCTCGGGGTGTCGATCGCCCTGGTGCTGGCCTTCGCGTGGCAGTTCGGCTACCCGATCGGTTTCGAGACCTTGTGGAACGGCCGCACGCTGGGGAAGGCCGCCGTGGGACTGCGCGTGGTCACCGTCGAGGGCGCCCCCGTCGGGGTGCGCCACGCCACGATCCGCGCGGTGACCGCGCCGGTGGAGCTGCTGCTGACCAGCGGCCTGGTCGCGAGCCTGTCCTCCTTCCTCAGCCGGCGGGCACAGCGGCTGGGTGACATGGCCGCCGGGACCCTGGTGGTCCGTGACCGTCGGATCGCGCCGGAACCGGCCGCAGAGACCTTCCAGGTTCCGGCCGGAGCCGAGCCCTACGTCGCCCAGGTGGACGTGAGCCGGGTCGACACCGCGACCTACGGCCTCATCCGGGCCACACTCCAGCGGCGTGAAACCATGCGCACCGCGGAACACGACCGGCTCGCTGCCGAGGTGGCGACGGCGGTCGCCCCGCTGGTCTCGCCCCAGCCGCCGGCCGGGACCCACCAGACCGCCTTCCTGCAGGCGGTCGCCGCCGCGGTCCAGCGCCGCAGCGCCACCTGGCAGCCCACCGACGCCAGCACGCTGCAGCCGCCCGGATCGTCCCACCAGAGGCCAGGTGCGCCGCCCGCGGCGCCTGGTGCGCCGCCCGCGACGCCCGACAGGAGCACCGACCAGGGGTCCGCACAGCCCGGTGGGGGCGCGCGCCCCGGCTTCCAGGCCCCCGGTTGACCTCCTGCCCTGGAGCGGCCGAGGCGGTCGTGCCAACGTCATGGTGCACGTGGATGGAGACCCGCGGCGCCGTTCGCTGCGTGCCCTGGAGTCATATAACGAGGTTCTGGAGCTGTCGGAGGAGTCGGTCGTGACCGAGGTGGAGGCGTCAGGACGTGGTGCGCAGGACGGCGCGCGGTCCGCGTGGGCTGGAGGTGCACAGGACGGCGCGCGGCCTGCGTCCGCCGACGGTGGGCCGGACGCACCGAAGCGCTGCACGCCCGCTGGGCGGGCGGTGCAGGTGGGGGCGGCCGTGCTCGGCGCCGTGGCCTTCGGCCGGTGGGCGGCTGCCCGGCTGCGCGCGTGGCAGCTGACCTGGGGCGCGTCCGCACACGAGGCCGCAGCGTCGCTGCCGGGGGACGGGTTCGTCCCCGCGGCCGACCTCGTGGCGACCCGGGCGATCTCCATCGCGGCCCCGCCCGCGCAGGTCTGGCCCTGGATCGCGCAGCTCGGACAGCAGCACGGGGGCTTCTACAGCTACGACCCTCTGGAGAACCTCGTCGGCTCGAGGATCCACAGCGCCGACGAGGTGGTCGCCGCGTGGCAGGACGTCGCGGTCGGCGACGCCCTGCACCTCCACCCGGATGTCGCGCTCGAGGTCGCGCGTGTGGAGCCCGGCCGGGCGCTGGTGGCGCGGGGAGCGGTGCCCGTGGCCGGGGCCCTGTCACGCACCGTCGCGACGGACGTGAACGGGGTGCCCGCCGCGCCGCCGCCCGACCCGCCCTACGACTTCAGCTGGGCCTTCGTCCTGCGGGCGGAGCAGGGTGGTACCCGCCTGGTCGTCCGGGAGCGGTACGGGTACCTGCGCCCGA
>LFIK01000324.1_pt1 | contig 35388 bp, 31 predicted proteins | sample 643401 | NCBI WGS metagenome assembly LFIK01 (sample SAMN03777447, study PRJNA286221) | soda lake metagenome | biome: soda lake; feature: Kulunda steppe; material: water; isolation source: sample T5-Br brine of Lake Tanatar-5 | place: Russia: Kulunda steppe | collected 2010-07
AAATTGAGAAACCATGATATCTGAAAAAGGTCATAGATTTTGCATTTGGTAGTCTAACGGTTTGGCGTTTAACCGGTTTTGCAATTTACATCTCCTAAAGTGGTAAAAAGCAGGATTTACCGCAACTCTGAATATTTTCTATTACGAACTTAGAGCGGCAAAATCCGGTTGAAACGCTTCTTAATTAGCATTCTCCGATATTGGTGACAACTTGATTTCAATTTATTCGTTAACTATGGTAGCAAGAAAACCTTCAAACTTTCCGAATCAAGACCAATTTTGTACATTAAATCATGGAAACAATAAAAGTAGACATATTAAATCCAAAAGCCAGAAAACTGCTTAAAGATCTGGCTGATTTAGATCTGATCGCTATTCGTAAATCGACCAAGAGTGATTTTATTGATGTTTTGAAAAAAATCCGATCCAAATCTGAAACTGTACCAAGTCCTGAAGAGATTGCAAGAGAAGTGAATATGGTCCGCTCCAGACGAACAAATAAGTAAGAATGCGTCTCATTCTCGATACCAATCTATGGATCAGTTTTCTGATTAGCAGCAAATATGAGAAACTCGACGAATTACTGTTTAATCAGAAATGTAAACTTCTATTCAGCCAGGAACTTCTTGAGGAATTTGTAGCTGTTGCTAAACGCCCAAAACTCAGAAAATATATTTCAAGAGATGAATTGGAAGATATTTTAGAAACGATTGATGAAGTTGCTGAATTTGTGAATGTATCTTCAGAGATGTCAGAATGCCGGGATCCTAAAGATAACTTCTTGCTATCGCTAGCAGTTGATGGCAAAGCTGATTACTTGTTGACAGGAGACAAAGATTTATTGGTATTGAAAAAAATTGGGGATACGGAAATCAGAACCATATCTGAATTCTTTGATGTAGTTGACTCTTGATGTCTTCTTTTGACCCGGTATTTGTTATGCCAATTAACATATTATTGACGAACTTACTTCTTATCAATAATTACAGCAACTTCGGCTTTACCAATTTATAATTAGTGATTTTAAGGTGTCATGTTCAACAACATCGTTCATTAAAAAATATATTGAACATTCCGGTCTCTTTAGCTCTTCTCTTTATGCTTCTTTCATTTTCCGTATCTTTTAACTTCATCTTCTTTTAAATCAATACCCAGCTTTATGAACCGCCTCTCCATCGAAAAATCTCCCTATCTCCTTCAGCATGCCGAGAATCCTGTAGACTGGTACCCCTGGGGAGAAGAGGCGTTTGAGAAAGCGCGGAAAGTGAATAAACCGGTGTTTTTGTCGATTGGATATGCCACCTGCCACTGGTGTCATGTGATGGCGCATGAGAGTTTTGAGGATGAGGACGTGGCCCGGCTGATGAACGATGCGTTTATTAACATCAAAGTGGATCGCGAGGAGCGGCCCGATATCGACAACACCTATATGACCGTCTGCCAGATGCTGACCGGTCAGGGCGGATGGCCGCTTACCATTATCATGACGCCCGGAAAGGAACCCTTTTTTGCCGCCACTTATCTGCCCAAACACTCAATGCAAAATAGGATTGGGATGACGGACCTGGTTCCTCAAATAAAAAACGCATGGCAGAATGATCGTCAGCGCATAGATCAGGCCGTTCAACGAATCAAAGAGGGCTTTTCAAAAAGCCTCCAGCTGGGGCAATCGAAGCAGGCGCTTCCTGAAAATATCACAAAGGATACTTTCCAAAACCTGCAGGATCGTTACGACCCTGAGTTTGGCGGATTTGGAGGTTCACCCAAGTTTCCCTCCCCTCACAATCTACTCTTCTTAGCTGATTATGCCAAGATTCACAAGAGTGATAAAGCAGAAGAGATGGTGCAAAAAACACTCTTGCAGATGCGGCTTGGCGGACTCTGGGACCACATCGGCAAGGGCTTTCATCGCTACTCCACCGACCAAGAGTGGCTGCTTCCACATTTCGAAAAAATGCTCTACGATCAAGCCACGCTTTTGATGGCCTACGCCGATGGTTATAAACTGACCGGAGACCCCCTTTTCAAAGAGACCGCACTTGATATCGTGAATTATGTAGGATCCCAACTGGAATCGCCTGACGGACTCTTCTATTCCGCAGAAGATGCCGACAGTGAAGGTGAAGAGGGAAAGTTTTACGTCTGGAGCCGGGAAGAGATTGATTCCGTTTTAACAGTTGAAGAGTCAGAACTTTTCTGTACACACTACAATATTCGTGCGGAAGGAAACTTCCTGGATGAGTCAACCCGGCAGCGAACCGGCAAGAATATTCCACACCTGTCGCACATGCTGTCTGATTCTCAAGAGAGTAAGCTGTCTGAGATTCGACAGAAACTAAATCAGCATCGGGAAAATCGAATTCGACCCCTTCTGGATGACAAAATTCTGACTGACTGGAACGGCCTGATGATTGCGGCCCTGGCCAAATCCGGAGTTCTTTTAAACGAATCGAAGTTGATTGAAAAAGCAGAAAAAGCGCTCAAACAGCTTCTCGAGCTATGTAAAACAGAGCAATCACTCCTGCTGCATCGCATCAAGGATGGCGAAGCTGATATCGATGGTATGGCCGATGACTATGCGTTTCTGATCTGGGGAGCTCTTGAACTTTATAGTGCTACATTCGATCCCGTTTACCTATCAGAGGCAGTGGAACTTCATAGAAGCTTTACCAAACATTTTGGCGATCAAAAGCACGGCGGATTTTTCTACACGGCTGAACACGCCGAAGAACTGCTCGGCCGGCAAAAGGAGATTTACGACGGAGCAATTCCTTCATCCAATTCCGTTGCGGTTCTGAACGGGTACCGGCTTTCACGGCTAACCGGCCATTCCGATTTTGAACATCAGAGTGAACAAATTCTCAAAGCGTTTTCTGAGCAAATTTCCGATGCACCCGCGGGATATACCTTTGCGCTTTACGCCCATCAGATGATGCAGCAGCCTTCAAATGAAATTCTCATCGCAGCCGACAAACCCGATGAAAAGGTGAAAAATTTTGTTAAAATAGCGAGAGAGCTCAACGTATCCGGCTCGGTTATTTTATTGAAAACTCAAAAATCATCCGAACAACTTACCCGCACGGCCCCATTCACAAAATCCTACCCAATTAAAGAGAAACCCGCCGTTTACGTGTGCAGCAATTTTTCCTGTAACGCTCCGGTATTTGATGTAGAACTTTTTAAAAATCTGCTTAAAAATTAAATTCAACTGTCAAATTTCAATGAAAGAGGCTTGGGCTGGACAAATAGACATTTTCCTTGGAGTACAGCTTAAATAATTTGGCTTTCTTTTTAAAACTCACCCTATTCCCTCTCTATCAAATAGAGAGGGATTCTACGTAGAAATTATTTAAGCTTATTTATTAAAAACATTCAAACTTGATTCATTAACAAGATCATTTGTAGTTGTGATCGCATAAAAAAATTAAAGGTTCACTCTTGCAGAATATGTCTTATTTTCAATGTATTGGATCTATACAAAACTACCATTTGAATAAAAAAATCTATCATGACTAATATTGAAAAGGGTTCTATCTCCTATTCAAACAAAGATAATATTGGAACTATTGAGTTCTATCATCCCAAAGGAAATTCACTGCCGGGTGAGCTGCTGAGGGAACTTGCAGATACCATTGAACTGGCAGGTAAAAATGAAGAGGTCAACGTAATTGTCATTCGCAGTAAGGGTGATGGTGCATTTTGTGCCGGCGCCTCATTTGATGAACTTTTGGCCATTGAGAACTTTGATGAAGGAAAGAAATTTTTCATGGGTTTCGCTCATGTACTGAACGCCATGCGAACCTGCCCGAAGCTGATCATCGTTAGGGTACAGGGTAAAACTGTTGGCGGCGGTATCGGGATTGCATCTGCAGCCGACTACTGTCTTGCTCACAGAGATGCATCAGTTAAACTGAGTGAACTGGCCCTGGGTATCGGGCCGTTTGTTGTTGGGCCTGCCGTGAACCGGAAATTGGGTACCGCTGCATTTTCCTCACTCGCTCTCGATGCACGTAATTGGTACACATCGGATTGGGCACACTCCAAGGGGCTTTTCAACAAGGTATTGAATACGACCGAAGAACTGGATGAAGCTGTTCAGCAGCTTGCAACGGATCTTGCTTCCAGCAATCCGGAGGCCATGAAAGAGATGAAAGAGATTCTCTGGCAGAGTACAGGACACTGGCACTCCACCCTCGAGCAACGTGCTGAAATCAGCGGACGACTGGTCTTGTCTGATTTTACCCGGGAGTTTATCCGGGAGTTCAAGAAGAAGTAGATTCTATTCCTCGTGGCACGCCTCAAAGTCGTGCCACGAGTGTTTTAACCCTTTGGCCAGACCTCCAAGGTTTCCAAAATCTTGGAGGTTTTTTGTTTGAAAAAGAATCTGAGATTTTCGCCTAAAACCTTCTACTTCTACGAACCCATCCCTCTGTTCGGCGGCGAATCATCCTTGCTCTTTACTCTCCGCACTGCGCTAACGCTTGTACGGGGCTAATCACATTGTCTCCCTTCAGGGTACTGATTATGATTGAAACAACCTCGTCATTCCAAGTCTATCCCATCCAGTACAGTTCGGTTCATCAAAAATTCGTCAACAGGGATACGGAGTAGGATTTACGAAATACAAAACCAATATCCCTCTCAAACGTCCTCCCTCTTTGTGAACGGAGTGAACAGAGAGGGAGCCAGAGGGTGAGTCAGAGCGGCGTAATACAAAATTTGTCAAATCGCTACTCCTCATACGCCGCAGTGATAAAATATCCCAATGTCATCTCGACCGAGAGGAGAGATCTTATCATCCCCCATACCCCCTTCAAAGGGGGATTCTTTGGCCTTCCTATCCACAGAGTTAAGATCCCTATGGCTATTTTTGGTAGGCATAAACAATTCCTTCCAAAGGGGGTAAACCATTATTTATGCAAATCAATACCCGTTTCAAACGTCCTCCCTCTTTGTGAACGGAGTGAACAGAGAGGGAGCCAGAGGGTGAGTCAACAGACCTTGGAGGTTTATTGTTTAAAATAGGAAGTGACAGAAGATTCAATCATCCCCCATACCCCCTTCAAAGGGGGATTCTTTGGCCTTCCTATCCACAGAGTTAAGATCCCTATGGCTATTTTTGGTAGGCATAAACAATTCCTTCCAAAGAGGGTAAACCATTATTTAAGCAAATCAATACCCGTTTCAAACGTCCTCCCTCTTTGTGAACGGAGTGAACAGAGAGGGAACCAGAGGGTGAGTCAGAGCGGCGTAATACAAAGTTTGTCAAATCGCTACTCCTTATACGCCGCAGTGATAAAATATCCCAATGTCATCTCGACCGAGTAGAACGAGTGGAGAGATCTTATCATCCCCCATACCCCCTTCAAAGGGGGATTTTTTATCTTTTTATCACTCAAACTCTTTATCAATCTTTTCATCCACCAGCACGGGATTTTCGGTAAACTCATCTTTCGGTTCTTTCACCATAAACCAGCAGATCGAAGATATCGCTACCGTCACTGAGCAGATCACCAGCAGAACGGTTTTGTTATCAAAGGTTTGAACCAGATCTCCCACCGCAAAACTGGAAACCAGTTGAGGCAGGACCACTGAGAGATTAAACAATCCCATATAGAGCCCCATTTTGTTCTGGGATATTTTCTGAGACATAATCGCAAAAGGAAGACTGATGATCGACGCCCAGCCAATACCAACTATGGCCATCAAAATGTAGAGCACAAACGGTGACTCACCCAGAAAGACAATTGACGCATATCCAACTGCCATGATTGCCAGTGCGTATGCATGTGTCTTTACCCGGCCAAATTTGTTAGCCAGCGGCTCAAGGGCCAGTACCGGTATAATTGCGGCAACCAGATTGAGCGAAAAGAAACTCCAGTTTACCACTTCTCCAACCCCCTCATTGGTCATATCCGGCATCCTAAAATCAACAAACGCAAAAAAGTAGATGAACATACTTTGGACGCCAATCCACGAAAAAGAGTGAGCCGCCAGCACTTTTTGAAACCCGATTTTCCCGGCTTCTTCTTTGCTCTTACCCTCTTCACTTTTCAAAAGTGCTTGGACAATCAGTATCAGAGATAAACCCAGAGCAAATATCTCAAACCAGTAACCGGGAAACTCAAGGCCGCTAAGTCGTTTAATAATTGCATAAATTCCATAGATCAGAAATCCCCATAGCGGACGAATGCTTTTCAGTATTTCCGCCATTGACGCATCATTGATGCTGCCAGGTACCTCCTCTTCAGCAGCCTCTTTTGCAATATCCTCTTCATCTTCGCCGTATCGCCCCAGATACTTCGGCTCTTTTACAAAAAATGGCGGAAGTACGGAGAAGAAGAAAACCAATCCCACACTGAAATAGATCAGAAAAATATTGCCCAGTGTGGCACCGATAAAGTAGGAAAGAACTCCGAATGTACCGGATACCGTCTGCATCCAGGTATATCCTTTCGTGCGTTCTCGTCCCTCAGGAGTAACATCAGCAATTATGGACCGCGTTGGATTGAACGAGACATTGATGGAAAGATCCAGCACCATCGAAATCAAAATGGCAATACCAAGAATAGCTTCGAGGCCAAGCGAGGCCTGGATGAGCCCCAGATTTGGAAGTGCCAGCAGCATCAGTGAAGCCAGAGTTCCGCCAACCACAATGAACACTCTGCGCCGGCCATTCCACACCCAAACATTATCACTGATAATTCCGATGATCACCTGCCCCAGAATTCCGGCAATCGGTCCCGTTGCCCAAACAAGTCCAACATCCGAAATATCCAAACCATACTGATATGTTAAAATCCAGCTTAGAGCCGCAATCTGTACAGAAAGTGCAAATCCCATGGCGGTGGCAGGAAGAGCAAGAAGTGCATAAAATGAGTTCGATAACCGTTTTTGAATATCAAGCATAGCTGGTTAGTAGAATTTCAAATCATCTGAATAGTTTTAAGAAGCTATTTTAATGAATCCCGTAACGAAATCATAAAGCGATTTACTTCATTCAAGAGAAGAAATTTCACTTTCCTAAGACATGAAGCACGGAGTATTAATTATTATATTATTGTGCTCGATACAGTTATAAATTATTGATCTGCAAATGCCAATGGATTCCATAAAAAGCCTGCTAAAAAAACAAGACGATAAGAATTCTTACCTGGAAAAAATTCCCACGCTGATATTTGAAGACAGTAAAAAAGCATCCATAGCTGTTGCGCGCGAAATTGCTGATCTCATTCGTACTAAACAGAATAGCAACGAAAAAGCTGTATTGGGACTTGCTACCGGATCAACACCGGTAAAAATCTATGAAGAGCTGATTCGTCTACACAATGAAGAAGAGCTCAGTTTTAAAAATGTAGTCACATTCAATCTGGACGAATACTACCCCATCGAACCGGCTTCCTTGCAAAGTTATGTCCGGTTTATGAATGAACATCTGTTTGATCATATAGATATTCCAAAGGATCAAATTTTTATTCCTGACGGCACCCTTGATGAAAATTCTGTTGATGAGTATTGCCGTTGGTATGAAGCACAGATCGAAAAAGCTGGAGGGCTGGACATCCAGATTTTAGGCATCGGCAAAACAGGTCATATCGGGTTTAATGAACCGGGATCCAGAATTGACTCCAAAACCCGGTTAATCACGCTGGATAAAGTTACACGAACGGATGCGGCCAGTAGTTTTTTCGGGGAAGAAAATGTACCGCGAAGAGCCATCACCATGGGAGTAGGAACAATTCTTAAAGCTGATCAAATTTTCCTGATGGCCTGGGGTGAAGAGAAAGCACCCATTATAAGAGAAGCTGTGGAAGGTGAAGTTACCGATTCCGTTCCGGCCACATTTCTTCAGAATCATCCAAACGCTGTTGTGATTTTGGATGAAGCATCATCTGAAAAATTAACCCGTATTAAAACCCCCTGGCTTCTGACAAAATGTGGTTGGGACGATCGTCAGATACGAAAAGCCGTGGTTTGGCTTTGCCAGAAACTTGACAAACCCATACTTAAACTCACCGACGAGGATTATACCGAGAACGGCATGGGCGATCTGATTACCCAAAAAGGTCCGGCCTACAATACCAACATCAAGGTGTTTAACGAGCTACAGCACACCATCACCGGATGGCCCGGCGGCAAACCCAAAGAGGATGATAAATACAGGCCCGAGCGGGCTGAGCCTTTTCCCAAAAGATGCCTGATCTTCAGCCCTCATCCCGATGATGATGTGATCTCCATGGGCGGTACGCTGATCCGGCTGGTAGATCACGGGCATGACGTTCACGTTGCCTATCAAACATCCGGCAACATTGCCGTTTTTGATGACGAAGTTGTGCGTTTTGCCGATTTTGTAACCGATTACGCCGACGTTTTCGGAATGAAGGATGAAAAAGCCGATGCACTTCTGGAAAAGATCAATGAATTTCTAAGTCAGAAAAACCCGGGCGATGTTGACTCAGAGGAGATTAAAACGATTAAAGGACTGATTCGGAAAGGTGAAGCTAAAGCGGCCGGGCGCTACTGTGGAGTTCAGGATGAGAACATGCACTTTATGAATCTTCCATTTTATGAAACAGGAAGGGTTAAGAAAAAGCCGCTTGGACAAGAGGATATTGATCTGACCGTAGAACTACTTCGAAAAATCAAACCGCATCAGATCTATGTAGCGGGTGATTTGTCTGATCCTCACGGAACTCACCGTGTCTGCCTGAAAGCCGTATTTAAAGCGCTGGAAGTGTGCAGGCAGGATATCTGGATCAGCGACTGCTATGTTTGGATGTATCGCGGAGCCTGGCAGGAGTGGGATGTAAACGAAATTGAGATGGCGGTGCCACTGAGCCCAATTGAGCTGAAACGAAAGCGCCGGGCTATATTTAAACATCAATCACAAAAAGACCGCCCACTCTTCCCCGGAACAGACACTCGGGAGTTTTGGCAGCGATCAGAAGACCGCAACCGTGAAACTGCAAAGATCTACGACGACCTGGGCCTGGCCGAGTATGAGGCGATTGAGGGATTTGTACGATATCATACCTGACGTCGTAAAACCTGATCAGTCGATATTAAAAAATTGTCGAAGTCGGGCAACGCCATTTCAAGAATTAAATAGCTGCCACCCTATCGGGATCAATCGAATTTACAAGGCTATACAGTTTATGGGATATTAAACCCGGGAAGGAGATCCTTCTCCAAATAAAAGACTATATGGGCTTTACCCTTTTTTAGACGAAGGTTTTTCGGTGTTTGAGCCTCTGAACCTTTCGATATCCTTTCCGCCTCTGCTCAATCCTCCAATAGCTCTGGGATGAAAGACGATAAAATTTTGATTGAAATGTAGTTTGAAAAAATTTTTTAGACCGTTCATTTTGTTGGTTCTTGTTTAATTATTGACTGATCTCAGCTTTCATGGTTTGTATTGCACAGAAGCTGTTTATCTATGATTTACTTTCAATTATCAAACCGTAGAATCTAACTCAATGATTCGTCAAAGGTGGTTTTTTACAGTAGATATTATCTATACACCCAATAGCAGGCGTATGCATATCAGAAAAGCGCTTCATTCTTTCAATTACCTTCTGAGCTCCATCAGAAAAAAGCGCTTTGTTTCTTCTTCTACTTAAAACTTTTTTTATCCATTATTGCCAGTTCTGTGCGTGAATAACGAAATAACAGGATCTAAAAGGGCAGAATATGAATGTAAATTCCGATTGCCATTCCTTTAAAATTCAGTGAACCATGCGGGAACTCCGCCACAGAGTTCCTATATTTACGGCAGAATAAACCATAGCACGTAAATCAAAAAACATATCTCTATGTCTAACGCATATTTCAACTTTCAGGAACCGATCAATGAGCCGTATTTACAATACGCGCCGGGTTCAGCTGAAAGAAAAGTACTTAAAGAGCGACTCAAAGAACTAAAACAAGAAGAGATTGATATTCCGGCCATTATAAATGGCAAAGAGGTAAAAACCGATCGCACTCAAGATGTGACGATGCCTCACAATCACTCCCACAAGCTGGGAACCGTTCACCTTTGTGGTGAGAAAGAGGTAAAAATGGCCATTGAAGGTGCGCTTGAAGCCCGTAAAAAATGGGCGGATATGCCATGGCAGGAACGAGTAGCGATTTTTCAGAGAGCTGCTGATATCATTACAGGTCCGGAGCGTTTTACCATGAACGCCACAACCATGCTGGCTCAGTCTAAAACGCCACAGCAATCAGAAATTGAAGCCGTTGGCGAACTGGCCGACTTCCTTCGTTTTAACGCATGGTATTTAACCAAAATTTATAAAGACCAGCCCTACTCTCCGGATGGAATGTGGAACAAGGTTGAGTATCGTCCTCTCGAGGGATTTATATTTGCTGTATCCCCATTCAACTTTACGGCGATTGCAGGTAATCTGCCTTCTGCACCTGCTATGTGTGGTAACGTAGCGATCTGGAAACCTTCCGTTGAATCGGTTTACTCCAGCTACTATGTGATGAAAGTACTGCAGGAAGCGGGACTTCCCGACGGTGTGATTCAGTTCCTGCCGGGCGAAGGCGCCGATGTGGGTGATCCTGTACTTGCAGATGAAAACCTTTCCGGACTACACTTTACCGGATCGGAAGCGACGTTCAATCATCTCTGGAAAACGATCGGTAACAACGTGGATAAGTACAAAACCTATCCGCGAATAGTCGGTGAAACAGGCGGTAAGGATTTCATTTTTGCTCATAAAACAGCAGATGTTGACCGGTTGGTTATTGCTGCGGTTAGAGGTGCATTTGAGTACCAGGGACAGAAGTGCTCTGCTGCTTCCCGAATGTATGTTCCTCAATCTTTCTGGCCTGAGTACAGAGAGAAACTGCTTGCTGAAGTGAAGAAGATTAAAGTGGGTGATGTGGAAGACTTCTCCAACTTTATGGGAGCCGTCATCAGCCGCAAAGCGTTTGATAAGATCTCCGGATATATCGACTATGCGAAAGAGGCCGATGATGCAGAGATCATTGCCGGCGGTGAGTATGACGACAGCAAAGGCTACTTCATCCAGCCTACTGTGATTCTCACAACCAATCCGAAGTTCAAAACAATGCAGGAAGAGATCTTCGGTCCGGTTCTGACAATCTTCGTCTACGAAGACGACAAGTTTGAAGAGACACTGGATCTTTGTAATAACACCTCACCTTACGCACTGACAGGTGCGATCTGGGCGAAAGATCGATATGCATTAAATATCATGGCCGACAAACTTCGTCAGGCGGCCGGTAACTTCTACATCAATGATAAACCGACAGCAGCGGTTGTGAATCAGCAGCCATTTGGCGGTGCCCGACGGTCCGGTACCAACGACAAAGCGGGAAGTATGGTGAATCTCTACAAGTGGCTCTCCATGAGATCCATGAAAGAGACCTACCAGGCTCCGCTCGACTGGACTTATCCATATATGGGTGAAGAGTAGTAAAAAGTGAAAAGGTAAAAGTAAAAATTGACCTGATAGCGTGACCCCGCCAGTGCTTTTCTGGCCCCGAAACTCGGGGAGTTTTTCGGGGACTCCTGTCAGCGTCTAATTATTGTGCACTTGATATTAAACCCGTCAGATCTACCAGGCCTGACGGGTTTTTTTATAGCTGTTATAATCAATCTACCCAGCTTCCACCCGCTTATCAGCCATCCGGCTTAAAATTGCAAAGAGCAAGAAAAGCACCAAAGCTACCGCTGTTGCATAGGTAAACACTTCAACAGAATTCATTGTAATATCTCCGAGCGTGAAAGGCCTGGAAGGAAACAGTGTATCAGAAATAGCGCGAAACCCGGTACTCATCGGTATTAAAATAAGAATCTTGCTTCCAAACTGAGAGGCCCGGTATATCACCTCCGGGATATGTTCAGCCTGTGAAACAGACAAACCAAATGAGAGAACAAATCCAATCATAAATGTGATCAGGTGAGCACCTGTCCACATCTGGAGTATTCCGCTCCCTGCCACAAACCACATCAGGGAAAACCAAATAATGGCAGCCGTTAGCAAGCTCAGTATAGCGCCTGTTGCAAAATAAGTAGTTTTATATCTCTTGGAGGTCAAACTTTGGTCTGTTTTTGTTTAAGCCTGAGAACTATTCTTACAGAATAAAAATATCATAACCGTTTTCACAACATAAAAAAACCTGTCAGTTCTTAGAGATCTGACAGGTTGAGTTTAGTATCGAGTTAACGATTAATTATATCACTTCATCAATCCGTTTCTTCACATACTCCAGATGAGTTCTCGTATATCGGTCACTTACTCCGTTAATGGCACGCTCTACATCACGCTGAAGTGTGCGAAGCTGGTCGAGTACAAGCGGACGAATATCCGATTGCTGAATATGGAAACTGGTACGAAGATTCTCCATTCCCAAATCAGGTCGATAGTCTGCCGGCGGATTGCCCGCTTCGGCCGAGGCCTCACTTAACAGATATTCCATCCGGTCGAGGTATGCGCGCTGCAGGTTGCGACGGTAGGTGTCCACACGGTCACTGCCGTTGAGCTCATGCCAGATACTTGACCGGAGATCGTCCAGCATCTCGGCCGGGCCGTAGGCATCTTCACCCAGCATGGCGTGCTGTTCCACGAGCCGTTCGAGGCGGTGTGGTGAAAGCAAAGCGTTCAGACCGGTAACCTGGTACCATCTTACTCGCTCCACGGTGCCAACATATTCAAATTTACGTACCAGTTCTTTGTTGAGCAGCCACTCGGGTGTAGCAAAAAGGTGCTCATCCAGAAAATTCATCGAGCGCTGCTGGTCTTCCTTGGTCAGTGCTGTATATACCGGACCTTCCTGGCCAAACCGTTTGTGTTCCTCACGCGAGCCGCCAATTGCGGTAATCACCCGCTCAGTCATACGTCCCCAGTGAACAAACATCTGCATGTAGCGCATCCGCACTTCATCGTAGGTCTCCCCTTCTTCACCCATCCAGTCCAGGAGATTTGGGATAACCCGGTGAAGGTTTCTCATCCCAAGCTCGCTGGCACGTACCCAGTCACTGCCAATGGACTCTGTTGTCTGAGTCGGATCGAAATCACCGCGGCCATAGCCGAACTGCATTGCAGGATCATCGGCCCGCTCTAGCACCCACTCGTTGAGCAGCTCTCGCTCTTCTTCAGGAGTATCGTACTGCGGAAGGTAGGAGTAAGCCCACTTCACTGACCAAACATCGTATTCACCCACATTTCTATGGACTTTCACATCGCCATCTTCCGGCTGAGCCACGTAATTGAAACGAGTACGCCCAACAACGGATGATGAATTACCGTACTGATTGGTAAAATCGGGATCGCGAAGATCTTCAATCGAATAGGCGGTATTACCGCGTTGGTTGTGAGGATAACCCAGTGCGTGAGCCAGCTCATGCGAAACCACATACTGCAGGTACTGCCCCATCTCTTCTGTTGATAGGTGAGGCTTTTGCACTTCGGGATTTCTCGGGCCGGTCTGGCTCAACGACCACCAATGAAGTCGCTTCATTACATTATGATACATGTTGATATGGGCACGGATCGTCTCACCGGAACGCGGGTCGATCACATCAGGACCGGCGTTGGCCGAGTGAATTGGGTTGGCTACGTAGCGGATCACCGAATATCGCGCATCAAGCAGGCTGAAATCGGGATCATCAACCGGGGCCATCTCGGCGCGGATCGCATTTTTAAAACCGGCAGCTTCGAATGCAACCGCCCATTCATCAACTCCCTCTTTAAAATAGGGCCTCCACTCTTCCGGTGTTGCAGGATCGATATAGAATACAATCGGATTTTTAGGCTCCACCAGCTCACCTCTCAGATAAGCTTCCTCATCCACCGGCTCAAGGCGGAAGCGGGTTACATATCGCTTCGTCCTGCTGTATTGAGCATCACTTCCATAGTCGGTCTGCGAAACACTGATCATCGCTACACGCTCATCAAACAGTCTCGGACGCATCGGCTCTTCGGGGAGCAGAATCATACTGTGATTAACTTCAATTGAAATAGAACCCGTTCTCTGTTGTGATGGCGGATTGTCGGCATTATAGGTGAGAACCGTTCGCACCTCAATATTCTCCGGAAAGCTCTTCACAAACTCCATAAACGAGCGGTTTCGATCCAGTCCGCGAACCGTGTACTGCTGGCGATGCCGGTTCTGCAGACCAAAGAGGCGGGAATCTTTCAGATAGAGATCACTTACATCAATGACCACCGAGCCATTTCGGGTCTCCAGGATATCGAAAGACTCAATAATAGGTGGAAAGTTAGAGTTCTGAACCGCTTCATATACCGGCAGATTTTCATCAGCGGTGTTGCTGTAGGATACCCCGCGAAGCAGAATTTTATCGCCGCGCCGGTCCCACTGCACCACCTGTTGGCCGGCCAGCCGATCGCCGCCCCAGCCAAGGCCTTCCGCGGTTTTGGCGATTCGGCTCATAATAGCCATATCGCGACCTAAAATTTCATTTGGGATTTCATAATAGATCTTATCGCCGGACTGATAGACATTAAAAAGCCCCTCATCCAATTCTGCATTAGATGGGATTACCTGAGTTTGGGATGCCCTGTAATCCTGTGTCGAGGCCGATTCAGTCGTCTGACAACCGATTAGAGTTATCATAAAAAAAGCCGTACTAAATAGTAAAACTGTAGTAGAGAATTTTGAAGTCATGTAATAAGGTGTTTGGATTTATACTCAGCCTCCTAAATAGTGAGAACTGAGTTGAGACGCAAAGGTATTGCAAATTTTTACCACTCATAGCGAAACTAAAAAGGGCTGTGACTGCTGTGCTTGGTTCGAACTTAAAACGGAGCTGAGCTAAGGATGCCGGTTTTTTGAAAATACAAGTAAACCAAATGCCGTTAGGCATGAGCTGATATTGTAACCACAGAATTTATTCTATGGGTTGAGGTGAGTAAAGCTCAAAAAAGTGCCGGAGGCACGAATCATCTCTATACGCACAGATATAGCCCTGTATAACATGAATATGTGATTTACAGAAACAGCCTTTAGTATCTGATTTTTATCAATTTAACAAATTACAAATTACAGCAACCCTTTTCTCTGTAAGGCGTTTAGAAGAATAACTACATCAACTTAACCTGTAAACTCTCTTGCCATGAAAAAAATGATCAAATTTTTTATAACAGCTATCGCAATGTTTTTAATGCTTTCAGGATGTGGTGAGCGCGGCCCTGTTGGACCTGAAGGACCCCGAGGTCCTCAAGGGCCACCCGGACCGGAAGTCATTCCTACTTCTTTTGAGTTTGAAGCAGATTTACTGCAGTCCAATGGATTTGAGTATTTCCATGATATTCCTTCCGGAATTGAAGTATTCGATTCGGATGTAGTTTTAGCATATGTACTTGAAGATTATCTGCCTGATCCGGATTTGGAAGTCTGGCGACAGCTCCCGCTTACAGAGTTTAACAGCAGTGGAACAGTGTTAATAAATTTTGATTACACCGTTGTTGATGTGCGGATTTTCATGGACGCCAACTATAACCTGGGATCCGCCGATGAGTACAGTGGTCTTTTAATCCGGGCTGTGCATGTACCCGCCGGTTTTATGAGCAACCAAAAAGTGATGGAGCTGAATGAAGCAAAATCATATGCTGAGCTGGAGAAAATTTTGGACGGCAATATTCGGAAGATCAATAAAATAGAGCGATAATTCTCAATCATGTAAACACTCCATGTCTCATTAAAAAAATGGGACATGGAGTATTTTTTTATGGTTCAAAGTCTAACGGAACCATATCAGCCATTCTATATGAGGACCAATATCCTCTTACTGCTACCGACATAATATCCAGTAGATTTCCTTCAGGCATGACATAAAAAGATCTGTCTTCTCTTACCGGTACTAACCGGGCACGATCCCGGTGGTCGTAAACATAAGATCTCCTTCCAACCATCACATCGACAGGTTCTCTGAGGATGAACCCTTTTACACCTTGGATGGCTAAATTTGGACCAAATCCATTGGCGGCCAGACTTTGTGCAATGCGATCACCTTCAATCTCTTCTATCCTGGCTCTCTGAGTTGAGTTCATCCAGACCACTTCAAACCGGTTTCTCGACAGTCGGTCTTCATGCAGGCTTTTTAAAAAATGGCGCAGTGAACCATTAAAAGCTCGTTCCCTGTTCCGTTCCCAATTTTTCATTTGCCGCCCCGATTCTGGTATCATTTCCTCAAACCTGACCTGAACTCTGTAGTAGCCTGTATTATCCCGCAAATTCCAGACAAAATCGTTTAACTCCACATATAGCTCATAGCCCATAGCCTTATTTAATAGTACAATCGGCTCCTCCGCTTTGGCAAATAACCGGCCTGTTGCATCGCGATTAAAATCGAGTACCCATCTGTTTGTAATTTCAACATCAGATGCATTTAGCGTAGTGCCTATAAATTCCCTCTTAAAACTCTCAAAGTTATTTAGCCATTCCGTGTTGTCAGCTTTCACCTCCAACTCCGAAAGGACAACAGCTCTCGGTTCGAGTTCTACTTCAAATTTCAGTCTATACTCATCCCCGCTAAGAGTAATTGTTCGTCTTTCTGTTTTATACCCAATTCTGCTGAAAACGAGTTCAAACTGGCCGGCTAGACTTGTTTGGAAACTAAAGATCCCCTCTTCATCAGTTGAACTGCCAATTGTAGTATATGAAATGTATACATTTACAGCTTCAAGCGGTTCAGTTGTATCTTTGTCTGTCACTGATCCGGATATCACGCCTTGCTCATTTGCAGCCTGTGCTAAAACCGGAAATGAAAAAATGAGTACAAATGTGTACAGTGTGCACAAAATCAGACTCAACAGAAAAGATATTTTTTTAGACAGGATCATTTATTCTCAGTAACCACGTAAAAAAGATATGCAATATATAATGCCAAATAACAGAGAATAGTTTCCACTTTACCTAACCGTGGTGCTAGGGCAAATAAAATTTAGTATCTGATAATTACATAGTACAGAGTACATTTCCAATAAAAAAGGCACTCTGAATTTCTCCAGAGTGCCTTATAGCCAATTTTTTACTGAGAGCTACTTAACAGTAGTTGTTTCATCAATCCATGCATAACATTCGCCGACGTCTTCATTAATTTGAAAACTGTCTCCTGTCTCCCAACCTCTAAAGAATTTATCCTCAGAAGTAGGCATTGCGCTTCTGTACGAGTTGGCACGATTATTAGCATTAGAAGCAAGACTTGGATCAGCCTCTTTTGCCTTGTTCAGATAATCAACTACCAGCCAGTACACGGTTCTGTCGTCTCTATCGAGAGCTTGACCGCCTGTACATTGTGAGATTGAAGCCGCATAAATTGCTGCAACTCTCATATAGGCCTCACCGAAGTTACTGTCGATATCAATCGCTTTTCTGGCATATCGGCGTGCTTCTCTGAACTGCTTCAGCTGCTGATGTGTATCCGCCAATTCCAGAGTAATCACTTTTCGGTCTTCAGCATTTTCAGCTTTTTCAAGAGATTCTTCCAAAAACCGGACTGCCTCTTCGTAGTGACCGTCATTCAAGTATATAAAAGCAACTTTTCTGGTGTTCACAAAAGAAGCATTCATTTCGTAGAGATCCATTGCTGTCTCAGCTGCTTTCTTAGCTTGATTTGTATTTTCATAGAGATCAACCAAATCCATAAGCAGTTGCTCTCTCTCATCGCCTGATGCATCGGCAAGCTGAGATTCGTAAAACTCAATACGTTCTTCGGGGCCACTAAAGAGTGATTCTCTAACTTCAGAGATCTTATTCTGCAAACTTGGAGTTGCGTAGCTTTCAATCTCATCAATCATCGCAAACGCTTTATCACGATCTCTTTGTGAAGCAAAATGTCCTAACAGAAAATCTGCAAAGTACCCATTACTGGCGTCTGTAAATCTTTTGGGATCTTCCAGGTAGGCTTCTTCATATTTCTCCGCAATTTCTGATGTACCCACATTTAAACCTGAAAAGTTATCGTGATAAAAACGTCCTAATTTCATTTTCCACTCAAAAAGATCCATCTCTTCTTCTGAAAACGTTTCGAACGCTTCATCAAAAACTTCCAAGGATTTATTCAGATACTCTGTTTTTGCAGAGGGATCGCTTTCGTTATCAGCAAGCCCTTTGTATACACTAATCATCCGATCAAATTGGCGAATGAGATTAAAACTGTTGTGACCTTCAATAGTTTCAGGTTTAGCTTCAATCATCCAGGCCCCAAAGTTTACAGCCATATCATAATCGTCACCTCTCCAGGCGTCGAGGAATACAGCGTAAGCCTGCAGCTCACTCATTCCGTTTGGGGGTTCATGCTGTGCAAATGCAGATGATGATCCTGCAATAAGCAATGCGAGTGCGATAATTAATGATCTCATAATTGTTGCTTGTTCGTTAATGATGCTCTTTTACCCAAAACATAACGGGCTGACACCCTATTCATTGTATTTACGAAATTTTCTAAACAGTGAATATGATCGAATGGAATCAGAATTTCAAATTAAAATTTTTCTCTAATCACTATTAAACAACGTATAAAGCATTTCTAAACCTTTAAAGTCTATTTGAAACAACTTGTTCCATGGTACATAAGCACTCATGTTTAAAAACTAATTACATTTCCATTTCACGACTCTCCCCAAGTTTTAGTAACATTCAGGATAATTGTTTTAACAAAAAATCTACCCTTCATGAAACACTTAATACTATCTATTCTTTCATTTTTGTTGGTTTCTGGCACTTTTGCCCAGGATAATGGAAATGATTCATGGGACATTACTCAGCATCGTGCTGACTATACAGAAATCAGTTTTGAAACGTCTGAAGGCACCTGGATGAACCTGGATGTGAGCCCGGACGGCACTGAAATCATCTTCGATCTGCTCGGCAATATTTACACCATGCCGATCGAAGGCGGCGAAGCAACCGTCCTCCGCGAAAGCCTCGCATACGAAATTCAGCCCCGCTTCAGCCCCGACGGTTCAAAAATATCGTTCACAAGTGATGCCGGCGGCGGTGATAATATCTGGGTAATGAACCGCGACGGTTCGGATGCTAAACAGATTACAAACGAAAGTTTCCGTCTCCTGAACAACGCGTTCTGGACACCCGACGGCAACTACCTGGTTGCCCGTAAACACTTTACCTCCGCCCGATCACTGGGTGCCGGTGAAATCTGGATGTATCACATTACCGGCGGATCGGGCATTCAACTCACCGAGCGGCCAAACGATCAGCAGGATAAGGGTCAGCCGTTTGTCTCTCCCGATGGGAAATATGTTTACTACAGCCAGGATGTCTATCCCGGCGGATTTTTTCAGTACAATAAAGACCCCAACAGCCAGATTTACGCCATTAACCGCTACGATCTTGAGGAAGGATCGGTTGAGCGCGTAACCGGCGGACCGGGCGGGGCGATCTCACCAACCATCTCACCCGATGGTGAGAAAATGGCTTTTATAAAGCGTGTTCGAACCAAATCGGTTCTTTACATCCGCGACCTGGAGACCGGCATTGAGCGTCCGGTTTTCGACAACATGAGCAAAGATCAGCAGCAGGCGTGGGCGATTTTTGGCCCCTACACCAACTTCAACTGGACACCCGACGGACAGCATCTGATCTTCTGGGCGCAGGGCGGCATCCACAAATTGAACGTGGAGAACTACCAAGTAGAAGAGATTCCGTTTACGGCAGAGGTGAATCATCAGATTGCCGATGTGGTCCATTTTGAGTTTGATCCCGCTCCCGACAGTTTTAACGCTAAGGCGATCCGTCATGCGGTAACCTCACCCGATGGAGACCTGCTCGTATTCAACGCGGCCGGATTTTTATGGAAAAAGGAGCTTCCGAATGGTACACCCGAGCGACTTACAGATGAAGCGAACCTCGAGTTTGAACCGGCTTTTTCACCCGACGGCAACACACTTGCCTGGGTTACGTGGACCGATGAAGATCTGGGATCCATAAAAACGTTAAGGCTCGACCGACGTCGTGCCAACCCGGAGAAAATCACTACCGAAAAAGGAATTTACCGAACACCTTCATTTTCTCCTGATGGTGAAACGCTGGTGTTTCGCAGAGACGGTGGCAACAACCACCAGGGACATGCCTATACCCAGAACAGCGGCATTTTCACCATGCCCGTTTCAGGCGGCGAAAAGATACGTCTGCGCGGCGGCGGCAACAATCCCGTCTTCAACGCATCGGGCGACCGTATTTTTTACCAGGCGCGAACCAGTTTCCGAAGCATGGACCTGAACGGCCAGGACGACCGTCAGCATTTCAGTTCACAGTATGCACTCGACTTTACGCCAAGCCCGGATAATAAGTGGATCGCTTTTACAGAACTCTACAAGGTCTACATCGCACCAATGCCACAAGTTGGCTCAAACATCTCACTGAGTGCAAACACGCGTGCCATTCCGGTAACCCATGTGGCCCGTGATGCCGGTTATAACCTGCACTGGTCGGCCGACGGCGAAGAACTTCGCTGGACTCTGGGTGAGGAGTACTTCACCGTAGGATTGAAAGAGGCGTTCGATTTTCTGAATGGAGAAACCAGTGATGAACTTGAGCTCCCACTGGGCGACAGTGACGGAATCCGAATCGGACTGGAACTCGAAACCGACAAGCCATCGGGTGTGGTTGCCTTTACCAATGCCCACATCATTACGATGAATGGAGATGAAGTCATTGAAAACGGAACCATCGTGGTTCGAAACAACCGAATCGAAGCCGTTGGCGCTGATGTGAACATTCCGGGCGGTGCCCATGTGCTGGATGTTGAGGGCAAAACCATTATGCCGGGCATGATTGACGCCCATGCCCATATCGGAAATTTCCGCAGCGGATTGAGCCCAAACCAGCAGTGGGAATATTTTGCTAACCTGGGGTACGGCGTAACAACCGTTCACGACCCCTCCTCCAACACCGAAATGATCTTCTCACAGGCAGAGATGGTTCGTGCCGGCAACATGATTGGTCCGCGAATTTTCTCAACCGGCCGTATTCTCTACGGAGCTGAAAATGTACAGAAGACCGTGATCAATAGTCTCGAAGATGCGCGTTCAGCCATCCGCCGCACGCAAGCGTTTGGCGCCACATCAGTGAAGAGCTACAACCAGCCAAGACGTGACCAGCGACAGCAGGTGCTTGAAGCCGCCCGTGAACTGGGCGTGAATGTAGTTCCTGAAGGGGGATCGACATTTACTCATAACATGAGCATGATACTGGACGGACATACCGGCATCGAGCACAACGTGCCAATCTATCCGCTCTACAATGACGTTCTTACAGTTTGGGGAGCCTCTGATGTTGGCTACACGCCCACCCTTTCTGTTAATTACGGAAGCATGAGCGGCGAGTACTACTGGTATCAGCATACCAATATATGGGAGAAAGAGCGGCTGCTTACCTTCACACCACGCGGAGTTGTGGACTCACGGTCGCGCCACAGAACCATGGTTCCATATGAAGAGTATGAGATTGGCCATATGCAGAGTGCCGCTGCGGCCAAAGATCTTCACGATCTGGGTGTCACCGTAAACATTGGAGGGCACGGACAGCTTCAGGGTCTTGCCGCGCACTGGGAGGTCTGGATGTTTACTCAGGGCGGCATGAGCAATCACGATGCCCTGCGCACGGCTACGATTAACCCGGCCAATTACATCGGCATGGGCGATCATATCGGTTCACTTGAGCCGGGCAAGCTTGCCGACCTGATTGTGATCGACGGCAATCCGCTGGAGGATATTTTCGATACCGAGTTCGTGGAGTACACCATGATCAACGGACGACTCTATGACGCCTCAACCATGAACGAGATCGGTAATTACGATCGTGAGCGCTTGCCGTTCTGGTGGGAGCGCGAAGGCTACAGCGAACAGTTCGACTGGCACGCTATTACCGGCGGAAACAGTCACGGACACGGGCATTAATTGCCAATCTAATTTATAAATAAAAACCCTCCAAGGGTTCTGAACCCTTGGAGGGTTAAGGTAAAACATATTCAAACAAAAACGCCGGGCGGTGAGAGCTGTCGGGCGTTTTATTTATTCAGATATCAGATCGAAGTTGAGATGGTTTTGCATTAAGCTAAAGTGCTTATCAAAGCTAAACAGTGTAATTTTTTCATCGATGATTTGTTGTAAAATGATTAAATCCGGGATCCCGACCTTGTTTATCCCATTCCTTATATTCATGATCTGATAATCGCGTACGATTTCCCAATCAACGTTTAGCGGTATCATCGAAATTGCCTGCAACCCTTCAAGAGTGTCAGTCTCGTTTTTCAGCATGAGTGCAGGAGCCAGTTCTGTTAAAATGAGTTCATTAATGCATGCCAGGTCTTCTTCAATCAGGCGATCCAGCTTCTCTATTCCACCGTTATTGAAATACTCAATCCAAACTGAGCTGTCGATGAGTACTCTATATCTGGACATCAGCTTCGGTCTCTGAGAGTATCCAGGTCAATATCCAAGTCCAGAGTTCCTTTTTTGGCAATCAAGCGTTTCCGTTTTACACGGTCAATTTCAGCCTGCAATGCATCCTTAATTAACTGACTTTTCGTTTTTGCACCGGTTGCCTTCATGGCTTCGTCGATTAACTCCTTGGGAATGTCTAGCGTTGTTCTCATTATATGATATGTATAAATGCATAATTATATATGCATATTACTTTACGCAGTAATGAAAGTCAAATACAGCTTTTGGCAGGTAGCGTAAAGGCTACAGCGAGCAGTTCGACTGGAACGCCATTACCGGTGGTGGCTATTGCGGGCATGGTCATTAATTGCCAAACTTATATAAAACTAATAACCCTCCAAGGGTTCGGAACCCTTGGAGGGTTTAGGCAAAACGTATTCAAACAAAAACGCCGGGCGGTGAAAGCTGTCCGGCGTTTTTTGTTTATTAAGTACTAAAACCTGATCACTGTTATGACAAACTGCTCCTGCATTTATACCGATGAGTTTTTGTTCTTTTTGATATTCCTAAAAATGACAACTCCCAACAAAATAACGAGTATAATTACCGAGAGTATGACGATTTCAAATATTCCAAATGTGATCATTTTTTTAGCTTTTTTTCGTTTCTACTTTTGAGTAAGAGTGGTTTTTATTTGAGAATAATCAATCCTGTACAGTGGTACCAATCCCTTCCTTAAATATAGCATGTCATTATTTACGGTAAAGTCTGATATATCGAGGTTTTCATCATTATGATCGCTGAAAACGAATCTCGCCATGAACTCATAATCACTGTTCAAAACAACAAGACCTGATTTCATCAGTACAAATAGCATCCCATCATGATACTCCATTTTAAAAATGTGTTGCAAACTGCCTTCTACTCTAACATTTGATCCGGGCTTAAATGGCTCAGGTAGAGGATCATTTTCACCCATAATAATTTTACCTACTACTTGATCTTCACTGTTCAAAATGAAAATTTCTTTTTCACCAACTATAGCAAGGAGAATGTGTTCTGGCGTAGCTACTATCGAGGCTATGTTATTTCTGGCAGCCGGTTGATATCCTTGAGGAATTCAAGTATCAATCAGGGTTTTCGTCGTCTCGGTGGATGCATCATATATTTTTAGAACTTTCTCTTCGTCAGAAAAATTTGCTTTGGAGTAATATTTCCCATTTGTGTACGTAAAACGATCCGTAACCAAAAAATCTCTACCACTTACAAAATGATCTTTGATTAGTTTCAAGTTTTGATCAAAATGGTAAAATCTTGATGTATCTATCGAGTAGTATACCAGGGTATCACTTTCAGCAGTCCTGGTTCCCGAGATAATAGCCCCTGACTCGCCCGGACCCCTCCCGGATTTCAATAAACCATTCATAGGTGAACAACATGTGTCCATGCCTTCATGCGAATAATAGAATAGGGAGTAGCCTGATGCCGGTACCCGAGGAGTTATTACAACTCCTTCTTCATTGGATTGTAACGAAAACTGTGCCGGGGCAAATAGTTCTTCTATTTCATAAAACTGTGGATAAACAATCGTACTGTCACTTAGCTCCGATTTAACATCATAAATGTATGTTTCTTCGTAGTTTTCCTCAGCACAGCTCAAAAGAAGAAACAAAACTAAAGCTCCGATGATTTTAAATTTAGCCATTGATCAATAGAGGATTGAATTTGATCAGTTTTATCTCCTTGATAAGATATTGCTCCGTTACAAAATGAACTGTCGAATTGTTAGTGGATAAATGCTGCTATACTCAAACCGCAAAGCATCACATTGCCGCTGACAATGTTTTCTTAACCGAGTAATAAACCATTGTAAATATTGTATCTGCAAAAAAGCTGACCAATATAATGATTGCAAAATAATAGGGTATGGGATCAAGTGCGACTATAAATAGACTTAAAAAAAGAAGCCCTACAGTTTGTTCAATGAAAAATCCATTGGTCAGTTTAATTTCTAAAGATTCGAACCCTCCGATAAGTTTGACATTACTGGCCAGTCGGTAGATTCTATACCCAATAATTGATGCTGCGATCATAATAGCGAGTAACATAGCTCTTCAATTTTGTTCTTGATTAACATAGTGCCTTAGTTTTGTTATTTATGCTAATTTGAATAAAAGATTTACGTAATCCAATTTTTTAAATATCAATTTATATCACATTTCATTTTTTCTTCTAAATACATTTCCACATCGCATACTGACGCCTATTTTCTTAAAACCATTTATCCCAGCCGTAAGGCAACTCAGATATAAATCAATAAGGAGAGTCAGTAATGGAAAGTTTAGAAAAAGAAAAAAAGAAATTATTGAATCCTATGAAAACGAGGAGTGGGTTTCTTCCGGAGAAGAAATAAAGGAAGAGATCAGGCAAGCAGCCAAAATAGAACACTTAAAAACATACGGCTCAATATTCGTCTCACTGAAAAGGACTTTAGTGATATTCAGGTTAAAGAAATGGAAGAGGGAATTCCCTATCAAACACTTATTTCAAACATTATTCACAAGTATAATATAGGGGAACTAAAAACTGATTCGGAGTGAGCATCCCAAACCCTCCAAGGGTTCGCAACCCTTGGAGGGTTAGTTGCAAATAATTCCAAATGCCGGGCGCTGAGAGCTTTTCGGCGTTTTTTAAATTTGTATTGGGTTTACAAAATCACTTGATATTACCCAATCTTAAATTTATCAATGAAAATATCTTTTCAACTTATAGACAAATACTTTTGGTAAAGCGTATTCATTATCTTGTTGTACCATAGTATAAATCTTTCCATTTGCTGCGGCAACGATCCACTCATCTGTCAGCAAATCAGACTCCATCGGAAACTTACCATCTTTGGTCACTAATTGAATTCCAAAGCCGGCCTTACCGTCTACAACATCCCGTCTATTTTGGTATTGAATAAGAAGTAATTGTTCTGTGAATCGATGTAGCGAATAGCTAGCTGTATAATTATCTGTAAAATATGAGACCTCTGCAGCAAGCTCGGCATGATCAACTTGCTGAAGAGATGATATATCTCTCTCGGTTTGAGTTACATAGTCGGGTGGTTGTTCAAATCGATTAAGCACCTTCTCTTGAAGATTGAGTCGAAAAAGAGTCGGTCCGGCTACCATAGTAAAAAACAGATACTGATCGTCTGCAATGAGTTGATTTCCTACCCTATAACGCTGCATCAAATTTATAAAGCTATCCGGAATTTCATTAAAGCGGCCAACTTCTTCTCCATTCGCTTTCAGCATACGTATAAAAACATCTTCCGGAGTTATCTCCATTGAGTAAAAGATATTACCGGCACCGACTGCAAAACGGTTTGAGACATGAAAATCCGAAGAGGCTACCCTGTCATATTGACCATTCACATCAAAATAAATGCCCCAGGGTGCATTATTCTGGACAAATATTGAACCATCCGGGAGAAAAATGGCTCAGTTTGGACCCCAGTTCAGACCAGGATGCTCTTCCCGTGCATTTTCTCCCAGATCCTGTATCTTTTCTCCTGAACCACTAAATAGTATCACTTTATCACGACGACCGGTTACAAGAAGCTCACCCATTTCATTAACCTCCATAAATCGAACCGACAGATATTCCTCCGTTTTCAAAGATATCTCTCCTACTTTAGTAAAGAGATGATCTAAATCGACGATCTCACGTTTCTGTTCAGTTACACAGGATGAAATAAATAAGACAAAGACTATTGTAACAGTATGTTTTATCACGTTAAATTGTGTTTTCTAGATCTCTAAAATAGGTTAGCATATATTCATGTTTGCTGATTTGTACATTCATCGAACTAGATAATTATTCAATGATGATTTCCCGAACCCGAATTTGTCTGGTCATACCCGTTGTTTCGTAATCTTCTGCTAAGTAAAGCAATCGATTTTCTTCAACTCCCCTGATATAGTTTGTCCAGCCGCCTTCCTCCAACTCAATTCGCCCAACTTTGTTATAATCAAGGTCAAAAATCGCATATGTAATGATCGATTCTTCCTCCCGGAAATGTTCCATCTCAACCAAAATGTGCTTTGTGAGTTTTCTGATGGAAACAATCCGGCTATTGCTGAGAAAATATTCTTCAATATTACTCAGTGTCTGGCTGGTAAAATTTCCATTCGGATTAAAAGGGCTGGGGCCTGCTTCAAAGTACTCTTCTTCAAATGGAATTTCGATTAGTTTATCATGATCAGTTGAATAGATATTCAGAATTGTTCTTGACGGTTCCACCCAAACCAAATCATCCTCATTCCATAATATTCCGCCGGTGTTACTACGAAAAAAGAGCGTTCTCCCTTCGTCAGTTAAATTGCCAAGATCTTTTCTTTTTGTAAGACGATTAGATTCATTCACTTCATATATATGGACAAAATGATCCTGAACACGTGGACTTTGAAATACGGCTACATGCCCTTTTTTATTAACTGCAAAACCATCAATAGCATGGCGAATACCGCGAAACTCAACATCCGGCTCTATATTTTCATTAAATACCACAAACTTTAAATTATTTGAATCCCAGATATAAACCTGTTGATTATTGTAGTGAATATAGCGGGGATTTTGCATTTCAAAAGGGCCTCTGCCGGATCTACCAGGTTGAGACTGTAATTCCCCATTTTGGTTTATTACACTCACTCCCTCTGGTTGTCTATGAATAATTACATATTGATCATTAACCGGTTGAATAGCACGAAAGCTTGAATAGCTCAAATTTCTATTAGATACAGGAATCATTTCAATCTCTTTCAAATCTAATGAAATCTGTGAGTGGTTTTGGCTATTGCATACGCTCAATCCAGCATGAAATAGAAAAAACAATGTAAAAGTATAAACCGTAATTTTTTCCATAAGGCTTTTAAGAAATGGGGAAAAATATTTTTCCCTATTAATGTTTTTAAGTTTGGTCAAATTTCTTCCAACTCTCTTTCATCTTGACATGGTATACAAGGAAAGTTTTGTCCCGTTTCACAACGAAACTCTCCATTTTCCCAAATGATTTTCCAAATGTTTAAATCACAAATATCCGATTCAGCAAACTTACTGCATTCCAAATTTTGCTCATTATTTGCTTCAAGTGTCTCATTATCTTCAAAATTCAATAATGAAAACCCCATGGTGATAAATATTACAAATGATAGAGTTTTCATAATAGTACCTCAATAATTAAGGTTAAAGGTCAAAAGCATTCTATCTTTCTATTATTGAAATGTAAATACGCACATATGCTTATTATTTTAAGCACATATGCGTAGACATAGTACTCTGTCTACTCCCCATTTTCCCCATTTCTAACCTCCCAAAGCCACTTTATCAACCCAAGTCTGCCTTTCACTCCCAATTTCAGGCAAATGTTATTTCTGTGCGCCTGAATAGTTCGCGGGGAATTCCCCAGCTCTTTTGCAATTTCGCTGTTGGTATATCCTTATTCTACCAGGTCGAGCACTCTGACTTCTGCAGCAGATAGAATTTTCAGCACCTCAACGTAATTTGTAGGTTTGTCACTCTCTATATGTACCTAAATGCATGAATATTATCACTCTTAAGTACAAGAGTCCCCCCCATGGTTTGTTACAAAAAAACTTAAAAACCCTCCAAGGGTTCCGAACCCTTGGAGGGTTTAAGCAAAACGTATTCAAACACAAACGCCGGGCGGTGAGAGCTTTTCGGTGTTTATTGATTTAATATTTTCTGCTTATTGCAAACTATAGGTTTTCAAGATCATCCAGATCTTTGTATCGGCCGGATGCTTTTTTATTCTTCTTTAGGTCTTCAAGAGAAATGGTTTGAACTTCGACTCCCTCAATTGAAAATGAATTTCTTTTAGGATAGCACTCAGTAAATGTTAAACCGGTTACGGAAGTTATGATATCAATTCGGTTGGGCGGATATCCCAATTGAATGATCTGATCATCTTTGGTGAAATCTTTAATAGTAAGATTTAAGCCTCCAAATCCAAACCGATCGAGAACCTCAACTATGCGATTTGCATTTTCCTCGGTTGGGTTAATCCAGAAATCAATATCACCGGTATATCTTACGTACCCGTAAAGAACTACGGCATATCCACCTACAAGCAGATATTCAACTTTCTGATCGTTTAATAATTTCGCAAACTCTTTGAACTCCTTGCTCAGCATCGATTCCTTTTAATTTCATGTATTGCTTGCGCAGTTGTTCGAGTGCCAAAAGCCGCTCCTCCGGCGTTTTACTGCGCCAGTACTCCCGCTCATCCTCATACTGCTGAGGGTCTTCGAGGTGATATTTTTTAACGTATTTTTCCATTTATAATACTTTAAATATACAAAATCACCATAACATAAACGATCACAGGATTGATTCACGTTAAACGGTTGCAGTTTAACCCAACCGTAAAACAACTCAAACATATATCAATAAAGAGGAAACATAATGAAAGCCCTCGATAAAGAAGAGAAAGAAATTATTGAATCCTATGAAAACGAGGAGTGGGTTTCTTCCGGAGAAGAAATAAAGGAAGAGATCAGGCAAGCAGCCAAAAACAGCACGTTGAAAAACAAACGAATCAATATTCGTCTAACGGAAAAGGACTATAAAGATATTCAGATAAAAGCAATGGAAGAGGGCATTCCCTATCAGACACTTATTTCGAGTATCATTCATAAATACAATAAAGGGGAATTGAAAAAAGATTCGGAGTAATCCTTCATAACCATCCAAAGGGTCGAAAGATACTCAAAGCTTTGAGATTGCATTTACCTGCCCACAATAGCAATATTCAAAAGTTTTACTCCATCTAGATAGTTGGTACATTAGCCATAGCATTAATTTGTAAATACTTATTACCTAAATGAATTTTTCTCTAAGTACTATATTCTCAGCACTACTTTTCACCCTATTTTTTTCCATTGCCTGTGATGGTACCACTCCTACCTCTGAGCCGGAACCGGAGCCTGAAGAAGAGCAGGTGCGTGAAACAGTAGAAATAGAAAATGCTCAATGGCCTATCAGTCGCGACCAAGAACTCAATAGCGACCTATCTTATGCCCAGTACGGTCCAAGAAGTCTGCCAAGCGGTTACGATTTTCATGCAGGAATTGACTTGCCCGCTTCACAGGGTACACCTGTTTACCCTGTACTGCCCGGTGAAGTCGTCCAGGCTGATCACTGGAGCGGTTCAGGAAGTGGTGCCGGAAACGCTGTCACAGTTAAACATGCTGATACTCTTGCTACCAGCTATCTCCATTTGGATCAAATAAGAGTTGATGTTGGAGATTGGGTCAATAGCGATGACATTGTTGGCACTGTGGGACGAACCGGAGCCAGCTATAATCATCTGCATCTGGGGTACTTTGTGAACCTTCCAAATCCAAACAGCAGGGATGAACGTTACAGTAAAAATCCGCTGGAAATTCTTCCTTACCGGGAACCTGTCGACATATCAGTCACATTCATGGAGAGCGGTATGATTACACTCGATATGCCTCTGCAAAATATGACGGCTAATTCGATTGAACTGTCCGGAGAAGGGGAAACAAGAAAAGCAGATTACTATGAAATTGTGGCCCGCGGATGGACTGATCGTAAAGAACAGGTTCAGGATGGTATTTACTTTAACGCAGAAAGGAGAAGCGAAGATCACCAACGTTTTAATCTTCATGTAAATCCTGCCGGAATGGACTTTAATCCCGATATAATTATTATTCGCGACTACAGAGGAAAGGTTTTACTCGACGCAAAAGAAGGAGACCAATAGGTAGATACGTTTAGATATCTGGAAATGTGTCTGTTTCTACATCAAACACCATTTAAACAAACCCACCGCCGCTCTGGTCGTTTATCGGAAATGAGATGATCAGCTCCGTGCCACTGGCCTCACCATTTTGGAGGCTATAAGTTCCGTTAAGCTGCTTGGTAAGGGTTTCAATTAGCACGAGTCCCATAGAACCGCTGGTCTCTTTGTCAAAACTGGCCGGAAGTCCTACACCGTTATCGGCAATTTTGATTTTAATATCCCCTTCCTTCAACCTCATAGTAATCTCAATTACTCCACTATCTACCTCTTTAAAAGCGTGTTTGTAGATATTGACGATGCTCTCGTTCAGCAGCAGTGAGATAGGTATCGCTTGATTCAGAGTCACTAATATCGATTCACAGTCAAACGTTGTCTTAATATTCTTTCTTTTTGTCTGATATGTTTTCTGGATCTCGCCGACAAGCTCTTGCGTATAAGTGGCGATATCAATATCTACGAAATCTTCATTTTGATACAGTTTCTCATGAACCAGAGACATCGATTTAATCTTAAGCTGACTATCCCGTAAAATCTCAGCAGTATGTTCATCCTCTGTATTCCAAACCTGCATTTCCAGCAAACCGGAGATTACAGCCAGATTATTCTTAACACGGTGATGGATTTCAGATAGCATCACATCTTTCTCTTTCAGCGATTCGCTAATTTGACGTTGCGCCTCTTTCTGTTCCGTTATATCTCTTGCCACATAAATGTGCTTGCGCTTTCCATCCTGATCAAAAATTTCTGTATGTGTTACCACTACCGGAATCTCCTTTCGAGATTTCGTCTTCATCATCCACTCATCCACAACCGGTTCATCCAGTTCATTTTGCGAATAGGTTTGATCCAGCTCATCAAACATATCGGATTGAAACAGATCAAAAAAGAGCTCTCCCTGAAGCTTTTCGGCCTCAAATTCCAGAGTTGATGTTACAGCGTGATTGATCAGCTCTATTCGATTATCCTGGTCCGTTACGATCAGCATATCTCCCATCGACTGGATAATATTATTCATATAGCTTCGAGATACCATACTCCTGCTCAGGTTCTCAGCCATTGAGTTGAAGGAGGATGCCAGATCCGCGAGTTCATCTTTCGTATTAACCTCTATTCGTTTTGAAAGGTCTCCCGAACCTAATTCATCAGCCGTACGCTGCAACTTCTGAATCGGCTTGGCAATAGACCGATAGACGATAAACGTGAACATCAGGGCTATTGTAAAGGCAAGAATAGTAATAAAGATAACCTGACGAACCGTGGTATTTGCCCTGCTTTCAAGTTCAGCCAGTTGATTGTTTACCCGGTCATTAAAAAGTGATCTCAACTCCATAAGAGATGGCAAAACGGTATTTCTAAAATAGGGTTCAACCGTTACTGCAAAAATCTCATTTCCAAAACCGTTCTCATCCGGGTTGATGATCTGTCGGGTAAGTGAGTTGTAGTAGCTGAAAGAGGTTTGCAGAGAGTCTGCAAGCTGCTCGATTTGTGAAACAAAAAAGTCAAAATCCTCCTCCTCAGCGATATTGCTTTTAGAACGTTCAAGAAATATTTGAAAATCCACTTCAAAATTATTCAGACTTCTCTCAACCACACGCCTGGATTCCCTTATTTGTGCTGTAACGGATATGGAGTTATCCCCGCGTTCACGCTTATCCATCTCAGTGAGGTAATTTCTGGTATAGAGAAGGGAATTCTGCAGATCCGATGTCATATCGGTCAGTGTCTGCAGCTGACTGGAAGTTAATTCACTGGTCTCTATCAGTTCATTTTTGACTGCATTGCCCAGATAGTACGATAAACTCCCTGTGATTAATACAAGGAGAGCTATCGAGAAAAAGCCCGCTAATAATTTTGTACCAAGACGCATTGTATTCTTTTTTTATCTCATCTTGGTCAGTCTCATAGTCACTCTGTGGTGAATGTAATACATTTTAAAGAGAAGATTCAGAAATTATTCAACTTTGGATGTAAAGAAACATTAATCAAATAGTACCTCATATAATTTAGAGCCTTTATTCCATCCACCACTCCCAGTACCTGCGTCAATATAATGAACAACTTGAAATCGTTGATCGTATAAAGCAGAAGGAGTATTAATAGTTGACAATCTCTTCTGCCTTATCCAGAATTTTTTCCACAGAAGGCAGTACCGAATTCATAAGTCCTACATTATAAGGCATCGGTATATCAGGCATCGTTAACCGCTGCACCGGTGCATCCAGGAATTTGAACAGTTCATTTGAAATAGTAGCTCCAATTTCTGCTCCGAAGCCGGCGGTTTGACTATCTTCGTGAACGATCAAACACCTGTTTGTTTTTTTGACGGACTCAAATACAGCTTCCTTATCCCAGGGTGATATTGTTCGCAAATCGATAATATCCATCGAAATATCCGATTTTTCAGAGGCCTCTTCACAGCGCTCGCACATTGCTCCCCAGGTCACAATCGTGATATCCTCACCTTCCTGAAGCTTATTCGCTTTTCCAAAAGGAACAACAAAATCATCGCCCGGATAGGGTTTACGCGCATATTTGGAATCCAGCAGGTTACGATGCTCAAAAAAGATTGTTGGGTTGTTACTTCGCATTGCTGATCGTAGTAATCCCACAGCATCCTGTGCATTACTTGGATAGGCCACCTGCCAACCGATTATGTGTGCAAAAAAGACCTCATTGGACTCACTGTGCCATGGGTCGCCACACTTGGCAAATCCACCGGGCATCCGAACCACCATCGGAGCTGCAAACTTATTCGCCGTTCTCCAGCGTATGGTGCCGGTATTTTTGATCTGTTCCGTTGCCGGATCGGCATATTTTCGGAACTGAATCTCCGCAACGGGCATCAGTCCTGCATAGGCCAGGCCAACCGCACGACCAATAATCCCCTCTTCTGAAAGGCTTGTATCAAATACTCGATCTTCGCCAAATTTACTCTGCAAACCCATTGTTGCGGCATGAACCCCGCCCTTCGCTCCAACATCCTCGCCAAAAACAACAACTTTATTGTTGATCTCAAGCTCATGTTCCAGCGTTCGCCTAACTCCTTCCACAATATTAATTCTCTGCTTTTCCGGTGACGGATCGGTTGAAGATTCAGGAAACTCAAAACCCTCCTTATATAATCCGCCAACTTGCTGAAGTTGGTCTCCATCCTTAAAAAAGGCATGTTCAGTAATTTTGTTTTTCTCCGGATCGGGTCGATTCCACGCGGCTTCTGCAGCTTCTCTAGCTTTTTCACGGTTTCTCTCCTCGAGTTCCTTCCACTTCTTTTCGCTGATTACTTTAGGAACCAAATAGCTCTTCAAAGTTTTGAGCGGATCGTTCTCTTTCTCCTTTTTCAGCAGTTCATCATCCTTGTAAGCCTGATTATCCTGATAGGAGTGCCCATTTAACCTTGGAACTGTAAGTCGTAACAGGGCCGGTCCCTTTCGCTCCCGGGTATAGCCTGTGGCTTCAGTTATTAAAGACAGTGCCTCTTCAGGATTTGTACCGTCACCGTCAAAAATTCTGAGATTCTTAAAAGAGTAAAGGTTATTGGCAATATTGGCTCCCGGTGTCTGCATGTCGCTGGTTACCGAAATTCCATAACCGTTATCTTCGATATAGAACAGCACGGGCAGATTCAGAGTGGTAGCCGTGGTCAGGCACGACCAAAAACCGTTGGTAGCAACAGATCCGTCACCACCCAGAATTACAGAAATAGCGTTAGAATACTCATCTTCTTTAAGCACGTTTTTTCTGTATTCAATGGCCTGAGCCCAACCGGCAGCAGGAGTATACTGCGATCCCACATCACCGGCCATTGGCAGAACAGTTACGCCCCCATTCCCCGGCATGTTACAAACCACACCGATATCGCGGCCATCACTGTAACCGCCCGATTTTGCCATACCGGATGCGATGGCATCTTCGGCTCCCAGTCCCAGTGTAAGCATCAGAGGCCGGGATCGGTAGTAGGCAGAGGCTGCATCATGAGGCTGATTTAACTGCATTCCTAATAGGATCTGCCCCATTTCGTGTCCTCGGGCCGAAAATTGGTATAAAATCTTTTTATCGGGTACCAGTTCACTCTCTTCAAGATTATCAATTGCTCTTGATAAAAGAAGTGTATCGGCCACTTTCATCCAGTCAAAATCGTTCTTCGCACCTTTCTTTTTAGCCATAATTCCGTTCTCTTCTACTGCTTAACTATTTGATTAAAACTTTCTTCAAAGTGGTTCATTTCTGTTTCTGTCCCGATTGTAATTCGCACACAATTCGGGAGACCAAATGCATTAATTCGTCTCAAAATAACGCCTTGCTCCAGCATTTTTTGTGTAAAATCAGCCGCTTCCTCTTCAGTGTCAAGTATCATCATCACAGAGTTGGAGATAGATTTTTTGTAAGACACCCCATGTTTGTCAAAAAAATCATAAAGCTTCTCTCGTCCCTTTGCTACCACTTCAATACTCTGTTGCAGAAAATCTTCATCGGCATAGGCGGCAAGGGCCGCGGCTTGGGCCGGAGCTGTTGGTTCAAAAGTAAGCTTTGTTTTGAGCATCTCCGTAATGAGCTTTTTATCTGCAATCGCATATCCGATTCGAAACCCAGCCAGTCCATAAGCCTTAGAGAAAGTTCGAAGTATAATCACATTATCTTTCCGATAGTCGATCGCAGGAAGATAGTCGTCCACTTCAACCGCATATTCGTAATAGGCTTCATCGGCGATAAGAAGTACATCTTCCGGGATTGAGTCGACCAGTTTCTTATAGTCGTCAGCGTTCAAATAGGTACCTGTCGGGTTATTTGGGTTGGCCAGATAGACCATTTTCGTTTTCTCATCAATTGCGTTGATAATACCATCTACATCAAATCGATAGTCATCAGTTACAGGAACCTTCTTCAACTCAACTCCGCGAACTCCGGCCTGCACAAAAAATCCCACAAAGGTAGCATTTGCGGTTACAGCGTTTTCATCGTGCTTGAAAAAGGTTCTGCACAAAATAGAAATGATACTCTCTGATCCTGCTGCCAGTATAACTTCCGATTCTTTCACCCCATTCCGATCAGCAATTGCCTTTCGAAGTTTACCGGCGATTGGGTCCGGATAGTCCTGAATTTCTTTTAATGCATCCAGAACAGCATTTTTGACTTTGGAACTGCACCCCAACCTGT
>LFIK01000325.1_pt1 | contig 35379 bp, 34 predicted proteins | sample 643401 | NCBI WGS metagenome assembly LFIK01 (sample SAMN03777447, study PRJNA286221) | soda lake metagenome | biome: soda lake; feature: Kulunda steppe; material: water; isolation source: sample T5-Br brine of Lake Tanatar-5 | place: Russia: Kulunda steppe | collected 2010-07
ATTGGTGCGGTTGGCCACTTCCTTGACCATCTGCGCACCCATGTTCTCGAACTTGTCCTCGAGCTCAATCTCTTTGGCGACGGTGACGCCGTCCTTGGTGATGCGCGGCGAGCCGAAGCTCTTGTCGAGGACCACGTTGCGGCCCTTGGGGCCCAGCGTGACCTTCACGGCATTGGCGAGGGTGTTCACGCCCTTGATCATGCGATCGCGGGCATCGGTATCGAATTTGACGTCCTTGGCAGCCATTGTGGAATGCTCCTGGTTGTCGGGTTTCGGTTACGAAGGGCGCGGCCTCAGCTCATGACGCCGAGGATGTCGCTCTCCTTCATGATCAGGTATTCCTCGCCGTCGATGGTGACCTCGGTGCCCGACCACTTGCCGAACAGGATCTTGTCGCCTTCATTGACGGCCATCGCGATGAGCTCGCCGGAGTCCTTGCGCGCGCCCTCGCCCTTGGCGATGACCTCGCCCTCCTGGGGCTTTTCCTTGGCGGTTTCGGGAATGATGAGCCCGCCCTTGGTCGTGTCGTCGCTTTCGACGCGGCGCACGAGCACCCGGTCATGCAGCGGTTTGAATGCCATCTGAGAACGCTCCCTCAGTTCGGTTTGAAACGGATTAGCACTCGCATCATGTGAGTGCCAACAGCGCGGAGATAGGCAAATCCGCAGCCCCTGTCAACGGGTCTTGCGCGGCCTTGCGCGCGGCCGCGCCGCCGCCGTTCGATTGCGCGAAAATCCGCACGCGAAAACGGTTTAACGGCCCTGCCCTGTTGGAGTAGGCTCGGCGTCCACGGCCCGTGACAAGAAAGGTCCGACATGCGCTGCGTCTTCGTTCAGTTCCGCTGCATCCCCGGCAAGACCTACGAGGTCGCCGATGCGATCTACGAGCGCGAGGTCGTCTCGGAGCTCTACTCGACCTCGGGCGATTTCGACCTGATCGCCAAGGTCTATATCCCGCGCGACGCGGATGTCGGCCACTACCTCACCGAGCGCCTCTTCGATATCCCCGGCATCAGCCGGACCTTGACCACCATGACCTTCAAGGCCTTCTGAGATGGCGCGCAGCATCGTCATCACCGGCGCGAGCGCGGGCATCGGGGCGGCCTGCGCGCGCCATTTCCTCAAGGATGGCTGGCAGGTCGGGCTCCTCGCGCGGCGCGCCGACAGGCTCGAGGCGGTCGCGCAGGGGCATGCGAACGCGCTCGTCCTGCCCTGCGACGTCGCCGATGACGCGGCCGTCGAGTCGGCCTTCGACGCGGCGGCGGCTCGGTTCGGGCGCATTGACGTGCTGTTCAACAATGCCGGAATCTTCCCGGCCGCCGCGCTGATCGACGAGATGAGCGTCGCCGACTGGCAGCGCGCGCTCGACATCAACCTGACCGGCATGGTGCTGTGCGCGCGGGCCGCCTTCGGACGGATGCGCGCGCAGACCCCGCAGGGCGGGCGCATCATCAACAACGGCTCGATCTCGGCGCATGCGCCGCGGCCGCGCTCGATCGCCTATACCACCACCAAGCACGCGATTACCGGACTGACTAAGAGCCTCGCCCTCGACGGGCGCGACTTCGACATCGCCTGCGGCCAGATCGACATCGGCAATGCGCGCACCGAACTCGCCGCGAAGATCGGCAAGGGCGCGGCGCAGCCCGACGGCACGGTGCGCCCCGAGCCGATGATGGAACTCGACCCCGTCGTCGATGCGGTGGCCTACATGGCGGGGCTGCCGAGTTCGGCGAATGTGCTCACGATGACGGTGATGGCGAGCGCGGCGCCCTTCGTGGGGCGCGGTTAGCGCATGTCGCGCAAGGGCGGGGACCGCTTTTGCGCAACATGCGCTATGGACGCAGATACTGGAACGCCGCCGACGCGCCCCAGCCTGACATCAGCGCCAGTATCAGCGCCAGCAGCCCGTAGGCGAAGGGCTGATCATGGGCGAGGTTGTAGAGCCAGCGCTCCAACCCGATCTTGCCGACCTCGATTTCGGTGTCGAAGCGGTCGATCACCCGGCCGTCGCGCATCAGGAAGACGCGCGTCAGATACTGCCCCTCGGTGAGATTGGCCGGCAGCGCGATGGCGGTGCGAAACAGCGTCTCCTCGTCGATTTGCACGGTCTCGTCGAGCTGCTGGTAAAGGCCCTCCTCGGTGCGCAGACGGATCAGCGCCTCGGTAAAGGCGCTCGCATCCATGACCCGGGCGGGCAGCCCCATCGCGCGTACCGCGCTCGACACGCTGATGCGGTGGCGCAGATCCTCGGTGCTGGTGAGGATCTCGTCGAGCGGGCCGCTCGCGGCGACGGCATAGAAGCTGGGCGCCGTGCTCACGCGCACGCCGTCGGTGTTGACCCAGATACCGCCCACGCGCTCCTTGCGCCAGACGGTGGCGGGCGCCGTCGGCCCCTGGATCGCCACGATCACATCGAGCGGGCCGGCATCCGGGATCACCGGGCCGTGGCGGATCGCGCCGAAGACGAGGATCTCGGAGCCGTCGAAGCCGGCCGTGATCGAGATGCGGTTCTGGCTCAGCCCGGCGATGACCTCGTCGCCGCGCGCGGGCAGCGCAACGATGAGCAGCAGGATCGGCAGGATCAGCGCGCGCAGCGTCATCGGCCCCGCTCCACGGTTATGGAATAGGGCTCGGACGGTTCGAGCACGAGGTCCGAGGCGATCTGCGCGGCCACGGCGAGCACGATGAGCGCCAGCAGAACGCGCAGCTGCTCCGCCTTGAGCCGTAGCCCGAGCCGCGTGCCGACCTGCGCCCCCACGACCCCGCCGAGAATCAGGATCAAGGCGAGCAGAACATCGACCGACTGGTTCGTTGTCGCGTGCATGACCGTGGTAAAGCCGGTCACGAAGATGATCTGGAACAGCGACGTGCCGACCACGACCTTGGTGGGCATCCCGAGCAGATAGATCATCGCGGGCACCATGATGAAGCCGCCGCCCACCCCCATCAGCGCCGCCATCACCCCCACCACAAAGCCGATCACGACGGGCGGAATGACGCTGATATAGAGGCCCGAGGTGCGAAACTTCATCTTCATCGGCAGCCTGTGCACCCACAGATGCCGGTGCAGCCGCCGTGGCGGCGCGTCCGCCCGCCGGCTCCGGCGCAGCGCGCGCACCCCTTCGACCAGCATCAACGCCCCGATCGAGCCGAGAAAAAGCACATAGGCGAGCTGCACGAAGAGATCGAGCTGGCCGAGATCGCCGAGAATGTTGAACAGCCATATCCCCAGCCCCGAGCCCAGCACCCCGCCCGCCAGAAGCACCCCCCCCATGCGCAAATCGACCGTGCGCCGGCGCAGATGCGCGAGCACCCCCGATACCGACGAGGCCACGACCTGGTTGACCCCGGTCGCCACCGCGATCGGCGGCGGGATTCCGATAAAGAACAGAAGCGGCGTGATCAGGAAGCCGCCGCCCACCCCGAACATGCCCGACAGGATGCCGACCAACCCGCCGATCCCGAGCAGGGCAAGGACGTTGACCGACATCTCGGCGATGGGCAAGTAGACCTGCATTCGGCGGGTATCCTGCGTGAGGCTTCCCGAATATGGCGCATTCGGGCTTTACGCAAGGTTGCCGCGGACCATCACGATGGCGTCGACGGGCGCGCCGCCCGCCTGGGCGTAGTAACACCGCCGCCGTCCGGCCTCGGCAAAGCCCGCCGCGCGGTAGAGCGTGATCGCGGGGGCATTGTCTGCGGCGACCTCGAGAAAGAGGCGCGCCGCGCCGCGGCCGGCCGCCTGCGCGACGATCTTGGCCAGCAGTGCCCGGCCCAGCCCCTGCCGCCGCGCCGTCGGCGCCACCGCGATGGTCAGAAGCTCCGCCTCATCCGCCGCCACCCGCCCGAGCGCCGCCCCCCCGGGCCGCGCACAGAGGAAGATCGCCGGGTCGGCCAGCAGCGCGGCGAACTCCGCCGCCGTCCAGGGGCGCGGGACGGTAAAGCACGCGGCGTGCAGCCGCGCTAGCGCGGCCGGCCTCACGGCAGGAGAGCCGGCGGCGGCGTCGCGGCCGGGACGGCATCGGGTGCGCGCATGTAAAGCGGCGCGGGGCGCGGAGCGGGTATCGGCGCGCGCGCGGCGATGCGCGCGATCGCGACGGCGAGCGGGTGGCACGGCGGGCGGGCCTGCCCGCCGGTCTGCGCCACAAGCGCCTCGGCGGCGTGGCCGACGACATCGCGGCCGCTGGCGATCAGCTTGGCGGGCAGCGCATCGACCGCCGCTGTCAGTGGCGCCGTATCACCCGCCGCGATATGGCACTGCCCGCGGCGCGCATCGATCGCGCCGAGCACGGTGTTCCCCTGCCCGTCTCGCAGCGCATCGAAGCCGCTCACCCCGATCGCCGGGCACCCGACACCGAGCGCCAGACCCCGCGCCGCCGCGACCGCGATGCGCACGCCGGTAAAATTGCCCGGCCCGATGCCGACGCCGATGCGCGCAATGGCGCCCCAATGCGCGCCCGCTTCCTCCAGAAGCTCCGCGATCAGCGGCATGAGCCGTTCGGCCTGCCCGCGCGGCATGGTCTCGAAGCGCGCCGCGACGACCCGCCCCCCCGACAGCAAAGCGGCCGCGCAATGCGCGGCCGATGTATCGAAGCCAAGCGTGAGGCCGTCAGTCGGCAACCGGGCGCACCTCGGAGACCTCGGGGATATAATGGCGCAGCAGGTTCTCGATCCCGGCCTTGAGCGTGAGCGTCGAGGACGGACAGCCCGCGCAAGCCCCCTGCATGTGCAGGTAGACGATCCCGCGATCGAAGCCGTGGAAGGTGATGTCGCCACCATCCTGCGCCACGGCGGGGCGCACGCGGGTGTCGAGCAGGGTCTTGATCTGGCCGACCACCTCGGCGTCAGGGCCGTCATGCGCGGCATGGCCGACCGCGCCATCATGCGCCGCCCCGTCGCGGATCACCGGCTCGCCCGCCTTGTGATGCGCCGCGATCGCGGCGATCACCGGATCGGCGAGCACGTCCCATTCGAACGTGTCGGTCTTGGTGACGGTGATGAAGTCGGGGCCAAGGAAGACGCCCGTCACCCCCTCGACCGCGAAGATGCGCTGCGCGAGCGGCGAGCTCTCGGCAGCTTCGGGCGCGGGGAAATCGGCGCTGCCCGCCGGCAGCACCTCCTTGCCCGGCAGGAATTTCAGCGTCGCCGGGTTCGGCGTCGCCTCGGTGCGCAGATTGAGCGCGTCGTCATCCATGACGGGCTGGCCGGACTGGTAATGCTCCATGATCGCGCCGAGAATGGCGGGCTTGATGTGGTCCCAGTCGATATCGTCGCGCTTGGTGACGGTGACGAAATCGTTGCCCAGAAACACCGCATCGACCCCGTCCACGCCGAAGAGCCGGCGCGCGAGCGGCGAATTGCCCGCCGCCTCGGCGCTCGCGAAGTCGGCGGTCCCAAGCTTGAGCACCGGCTGGCCGGGCAGGAATTTCAGCGTCGCGGGGTTGGGGGTGGACTCGGTCTGAATGAACATGATGCAGCCTCCGTTGCTTTCGATATGCGACCGGGCCCGCGCCGAGTCAAGCCGCGGGACCGAGCGCGCGCGCGCCGATATCGCCGCGCCATGCCGCGCCGGGCCAGTCGATCCGGCGCACCATAGTGTAGGCCCGCTCCCGTGCCTCGGCGAGCGTCGCGCCCCGCGCCGTGACCCCGAGCACCCGGCCGCCATCGGTGACGAACTGCCCGCCGCGCCGCGCCGTGCCGGCATGAAACACCATCCGCGCGCTATCCTGGGGCAGATCCTCGAGCCCGGCGATCGCCGCGCCCGTCGCATACGCGCCCGGATAGCCTTCGGCGGCCATCACCACGCACAGCGCATGATCCGCGGCCCAGTTCACCGCGCAGTCGGCGAGCCGCCCCTCGGCGCAGGCCAGCATCAGATCGAGCGCCTGCGCGCCCAGCCGCATCATCAGAACCTGCGCCTCCGGATCGCCGAAGCGCACATTGAACTCAATAAGCCGCGCGCGCCCCGCATGGATCATCAGCCCGGCATAGAGCACGCCGCGAAACGGCGTGCCGCGCCGGGCCATCTCGGCGATGGTGGGGCGGATGATCTCCTCGAGGACCTGCTGCTGGATCGCCTCGGTCAGCACCGGGGCGGGGGAGTAGGCGCCCATGCCGCCGGTGTTGGGGCCGGTATCGCCCGCGCCGATGCGCTTGTGATCCTGCGCGGTACCCACGGGCAACACCGTCTCGCCGTCGCACAGCACGAAGAAGCTCGCCTCCTCGCCGGGCATCATCTCCTCGATCACGACCCGCGCGCCGGCGTCGCCGAAGGTCCCGGCAAACATCTCCTCCACCGCGTCGCAGGCGTCCGCGACGGTTTCGGCGACGACGACGCCCTTGCCCGCGGCGAGCCCGTCGGCCTTGACCACGATCGGCGCACCCGAGGCGCGGATATGGGCCTGCGCCGCGGCAGCGTCATCGAAACGCGCCCAGCGCGCGGTGGGCGCGCCGCAAGCGTCGCAGATTTCCTTCGTGAAGGTCTTCGAGGATTCGAGCCGCGCCGCCGCCGCCGTCGGGCCAAGGACCGCCACCCCGGCATCCGCGAGCCGGTCCGCCACCCCCGCCACGAGCGCCGCCTCGGGGCCGATCACCACGAGGTCGATGGCGTTCTCCGCGCAGAAGGTCGCCACCACGCCGCCATCGGCGATGTCGAGATCGGCGGTGCGCGCGATCTGCGCGATGCCGGCATTGCCGGGCGCGACGATCAGCCTGTCGCATTTCGGGTTCTGCTTGATCGCCCAGGCCAGCGCATGCTCGCGCCCGCCGCCGCCCAGCACCAGGATATTCATCGCGCGCCCCGCTCTTGGCCCCGCCTGCGCGGCGTTCTAGGCTGCGCGGCGCGGATGCACAAGCGAGGCCCCATGTCCGAATTGATCGAGGAGCCGGTGGGAAACGCGCCGGAATTCACCGTCACGGAACTCTCCGGGGCGGTCAAGCGCGTCATCGAGGGCGAGTTCGGGCGCGTGCGGGTGCGCGGCGAGGTCGGGCGCGTGGCGCGGCCGCGCTCGGGGCACATGTATCTCGACCTCAAGGATGACCGCGCGGTGCTGTCCGGGGTGATCTGGAAAGGCGTCGCCGGCAAGCTTTCGACGCAACCCGAGGAGGGCATGGAGGTCGTCGCGACAGGACGGCTGACGACCTTCGCGGGGCAGTCGCGCTACCAGATGATCATCGAGGAGATCGCGCCGGCGGGGGCCGGGGCGCTGATGGCGATGCTGGAAAAGCGCAAGGCGGCCTTCGCCGCCGAGGGACTCTTCGCCGCCGAGCGCAAGCGCGCGCTGCCGTATCTGCCCGAGGTCATCGGGGTGGTGACCTCGCCCACCGGGGCGGTGATCCGCGACATCCTGCACCGGCTGCGCGACCGCTTTCCGAGGCGCGTCATCATCTGGCCCGTCGCGGTGCAGGGCGAGCGCTGCGCGGCCGAGGTCGCCGCCGCGATCCGGGGCTTCGGCGCGCTCGCGCCGGATGGCCCGGTGCCGCGGCCGGACCTGCTGATCGTGGCGCGCGGCGGCGGCTCGATCGAGGATCTTTGGGGCTTCAACGAGGAGATCGTGGTGCGCGCCGCGGCCGAGTCGCCGATCCCGCTAATTTCGGCGGTGGGCCACGAGACCGACACCACGCTGATCGACCTCGCCGCCGATTTCCGCGCCCCGACGCCCACGGCCGCCGCAGAACGGGCCGTGCCGGTGCGCCGCGAGCTTCTGGCCGCAAACGACGCGCTCGGCGCGCGGCTCGGCGCGGCGGCCGGGCGCGGGCTGACCCAGCGCGGCCAGCGCCTGCGCGACCTCGCCCGCGCCCTGCCCCGGCCCGAGACGCTCGTCGGGCAGGCCGCGCAACGGCTCGATTTCTTCGGCGAGCGCCTGCCCGCCGCGCTACGAACGGCAACGCACGGCCAGCGCCTGCGATTGCAGCGGGCCGCCGGCGGGCTGCGGCCGGCCGTGCTTGGCCGGATGCTCTCACGCGCGCGCGCGGATCTCAGCGCGCGCGAAGGGCGGCTCCTGCCCGCCCTGACGCGGGGGATCGCCGCGCGCGCCGACACCCTGCGCCAGACGGCGCGCGGCCTGCGCCCGGAGGGCCGCGCGCGCAACCTCGCACAGCGGCGCCGCGACTGCACGGCGCTCGGCCAGCGCCTGCTGCGGGCCGCCAAGGCGGGCAATGACGGGGCGCGCGCGCGCCTCGCGGGACTCGAGCGACTGCGCCAGACAATGAGTTATCGCGCGACACTGCGCCGTGGCTATGCCGTGGTGCGCGGCGAGGCGGGACCGGTCACCGATCGCGCGACCGCCAGCCGCCTGCGCGCATTCGAGATCGAGTTCCATGACGGTCGCCTCGACGCGGCGCCCGCGCGCAAGACGAAATCGACGGCCGATGGTGGCAGTTCCGGACAGGGCCGGCTGCTCTAGCACCCGGCCCGCACCCCCGGCGCAGAGATCCGCAGCCCGGGCAGGCGCCGCGCTACTCGGCGGCCTTGTCGGCGCTCGCGGCCTCGGCCTCGATCTCGGCGGCGCGTTTCTCGACCTGCTCGACGATGTGGTCGATCATCGCGTCATTGGACATCTTGTGGGCCTGCTTGCCGGCGAGATAGACCATGCCGGACCCCGCACCGCCGCCCGTGAAGCCGACATCCGTCATCAGCGCCTCGCCGGGGCCGTTCACCACGCAGCCGATGATCGACAGGCTCATCGGGGTCTTGATATGCGCGAGACGCTCCTCGAGCACCTGCACCGTGCTGATCACGTCGAAACCCTGGCGCGCGCAGGACGGGCAGGAGATGATGTTGACGCCGCGATGGCGCAGGCCGAGCGATTTGAGGATCTCGTAGCCGACGCGCACCTCCTCGACCGGATCGGCCGAGAGCGACACCCGCAGCGTGTCGCCGATCCCCATCCACAGGAGATTGCCAAGCCCGATCGCAGACTTGATCGTCCCCGACATCAGCCCGCCGGCTTCGGTGATGCCCAGATGGATGGGCGCGTCCGTGGCATCGGCGAGGCCCTGATAGGCTGCCGCGGCGAGAAAGACATCCGACGCCTTCACGCTGATCTTGAACTCGTGAAAATCGTTTTCCTCGAGGATGCGGATATGTTCGAGCCCGCTCTCGATCATCGCCTCCGGGCAGGGCTCGGCGTATTTCTCAAGAAGATGGCGCTCCAGCGAGCCGGCATTGACCCCGATCCGGATCGAGCAGCCATGATCGCGCGCCGCCCTGATGACCTCGCGGACGCGGTCGTGGCTGCCGATATTGCCCGGATTGATCCGCAGGCAGGCCGCCCCGGCCTCGGCGGCCTCGATGGCGCGCTTGTAGTGGAAATGGATGTCGGCGACGATCGGCACCGGGCTTTCGCGGCAGATCTCGCGCAGCGCGCGGGTCGTGGCCTCGTCGGGGGCGGAAACGCGCACGATGTCGGCGCCGGCCTCCGCGCAGGCCTCGATCTGAGCGAGCGTGGCGCGCACATCGGTCCCGTCGGTATTCGTCATCGTCTGCACGGTGATCGGGGCATCGCCGCCCACGGGCACCGATCCGACATGAATGCGCCGCGACTTGCGCCGGTCGATGTTGCGCCACGGGCGAATGGGGTTGTGCGTCATCGCGCGGGATCCCTGTTGGCTGCGTCGCGCGACAACCTAGCCACCGCGCCGCGACGCGGCAATGGCCGCGCTCAATCCTCGGCCAATGCGATGGCGACGGCCTCGCGCAGATCCGGATCGCTCTCGGGATCCGCGGCGGCGAGATCGCGCGTCAGCGCCTCGGCCGACAGCGCCACATTGTCGACGACCTGCGCGCCGGAGGCGACGGGGCCATAGGTCTGCCCGTCGACGACGAAATAGACCGCACCGGAGTTGCCCACGCGCAGCCGCGCCGGATCCTCGGTCTGCGGCACGCTGTAGGTCTCACCCTCGGCGAGGGTGCGTTCCATCAGGATCGTGCCATCCGCGCCGGTCACGCGCATCCAGGCCGGGCGCACCGCGAGGATCTCGACGCCCGGCGCGGGATCCTCGACGACCTGCACATCCTGCTCGCGGTCGCCCGACGCCGGGTCGCGGGCATCGCCGCGCAGCCGGTCGGCTACCGATTCGGCCACGGCCTCGGCCACCGACCGCTCCGACCCGGCATCGCTGTCGGGCGACACGCTGGCCATGCGGCCCCCGCGCCCGACCAGATCGCGCGCATCGGCCACGGAGGATGTGCGCTCGGAACGCTCCGGACTGCTCCCGGCGGCATGGGGGTTGATCGTGGCGATCGGCCCGTCGCGCGCCGTCATCACCGGAGCCTCGAGCGCCTGCGGACGATAGAGCCGGTCGAACGCGTCCGCGCCCGGCATCGTCAGTTCGCCATCCCCGCCCCCACCGGCGAAATCGCCGAAAGCGGGCGCGGCATCGAGCTGCGCGACGACGTCGGGGCTGCGATCCGTCGGCGCGATCTGCACGCGCTGAATCTCCTGCAGGACCGTCCAGCCACCATAGCCCACCGCCCCGATCAGCGCCACGAGCACCGTGATCGACCCGATCGCCGCCGGTTCGATCCGGCTGAGCAGCGACTCGCGCGGGGGGATGAAATTGATCGCCGGGTTCGCGAGCGGATCCGGCGCGTCGGAGCGCACGGGGCGCGGCTCGCCGGCCTTCTGGCTCGCCGAGAGCGACATGCCGTCGCTGACGGCGAATCCGGCCTCGTCGCAAAAGCGCGCGAAAGTCCATTCGGGGTCGAGCCCGAGATAGCGCGCATAGGAGCGCACATAGCCGGCGATGAACCCCTGCGACTCGAACTGCCCGATGTCGCAGTCCTCGATCGCGGCGATGTAGTTGGCACGGATCTTCAGCTCGCGCTGAACGTCGAGCAGCGACTTGCCCAGCGTGGCCCGCTCACCCCGCATGATGTCGCCGAGACGAAGATCATAGTCGTCAAAGCTCATGGGCTCGTCCTGATCCTGCGCCGAGGGATGCGCCTTGCGCCCGATCATCCATCCAGTCTTTCTCATCTACGCTGCCGCCATGTGGCGACAACGCCCGCGACTCACGCCCACCAAACATCTCCAAGTTACCAGATGCACGCGCGATTGAAAGCGCCCGCGCGGCGTCACGCCGACATCTCGGCGCGGTTCAGCGCACAATGTGACCAGAGTGTGTCCATGGCGCTCACGAGCGTGTCGATCATCGGACCGTCATGCACGGGCGAGGGCGTGAAGCGCAGCCGCTCGGTGCCGCGCGGCACGGTCGGGTAGTTGATCGGCTGCACATAGATGCCGAAATCCTCGAGCAGCATGTCGGAAATCGCCTTGCAGTGCACCGGATCGCCGACATGAACGGGCACGATGTGGCTGCCATGGTCGATGATCGGCAGCCCGAGCCCCTTGAGCCGCATCTTGAGGATGCGCGCCTGCTCCTGGTGGCGATCGCGCAGCGCCTGGTCGGTCTTGAGATGGCGCACCGACGCCGCAGCCCCGGCCGCCATCGCCGGCGGCAGCGAGGTCGTGAAGATGAAGCCCGGCGCATACGAGCGAATCGCATCGCACAGCTTCGCCCCGGCCGCGATATAGCCACCCATGACGCCGTAAGCCTTGGCCAGCGTGCCGTTTATGATATCGACACGCCCCATGAGCCCGTCGCGCTCGGCCACGCCTGCGCCGCGCGCGCCATACATGCCCACGGCATGGACCTCGTCCATGTAGGTGAGCGCCCCGAATTCCTCCGCGAGGTCGCAGATCTCGGCGATCGGGCCGAAATCGCCATCCATCGAATAGATCGACTCGAAGGCGATCAGCTTCGGCGCGGCGGGATCGTCGGCCTCTAGGAGCGTGCGCAGATGCGCCACGTCGTTGTGGCGAAAGACCCGCTTGCGCCCGCCATTGCGCCGGATCCCCTCGATCATCGAGGCATGGTTGAGTTCGTCCGAATAGATGATGAGCCCGTCGAAGAGCCGCGGCAGGGTCGAGAGCGTCGCGTCGTTGGCGATATAGGCCGAGGTAAACAAGAGCGCGGCGTCCTTGCCGTGCAGATCGGCGAGCTCGGCCTCGAGCCGCTTGTGATGAGCCGTTGTGCCCGAGATGTTGCGCGTGCCCCCCGAGCCGGCGCCGGTCGCCGCGAGCGCGTCCTGCATCGCCGCGAGCACCGCGGGGTGCTGCCCCATGCCGAGATAGTCGTTGCCGCACCACACCGTGATCTCGCGCGTGCCGCCATCGGGATGGCACCAGGTGGCGCGCGGGAAGGCACCGCATTTGCGCTCGACATCGATGAAGGTGCGGTAGCGCCCCTCCTCGTGAAGCCGGGTCAGCGCGGTCTCGATAGCGGCAGTGTAGCTCACGTCAGGTCTCCCATGGCAGCTGGCGCTTTGGGCCTCCCCCTGATTGATAATCCATTCGCCGCGGCTTTGGAACCGTTACAAAACGCCGCTGCCCGGATTTCCGGCGCCCGGCGCGACGCGCTCTGGACACCCGGCGCGCGGCTGATACGCTCCCGCGAAAGCACATTGACAGGAGCCTCCTCATGCCCACCCCTCCGGCGCTCGACCCGGTTCTCGCGCAGATCGACACGGCGCTGCCCGATGCGCTCGACCGGCTCCATGCGCTCTTGCGCATCCCCTCGATCTCGACGGACCCGGCCTACGCGGCCGAGTGCGACCGCGCGGCGGACTGGCTCGTGGAGGATCTGGCAAGTCTCGGGCTGACGGCGGACAAGCGTGCGACGGCGGGGCATCCGATGGTGATGGCGCATGGCGCGGGGCCGGGGCCGCATGTGCTGTTTTATGGCCATTACGACGTCCAGCCCGTCGACCCGCTCGAGCTGTGGGACCGCGACCCGTTCGATCCGGCCGTCGAGGACACGTCGGCGGGCAAGGTGATCCGCGGGCGGGGCGCCGCCGACGACAAGGGCCAGCTGATGACCTTCATCGAGGCCTGCCGCGCCTGGGTGGCGGTTCACGGGGCGCTGCCCGTGAAGGTGTCGGTGATGCTCGAGGGTGAGGAGGAATCGGGCTCGCCGTCGCTGGTGCCGTTCATGCGCGACAATGCCGCGGAGCTCACCGCCGATCTGGCGCTGATCTGCGACACCGGCATGTTCGACCGCGAGACACCCGCGATCACCACCATGCTGCGCGGGCTTCTGGGCGAGGAACTCGTGGTGACGGGGCCGTCGCGGGACCTGCATTCGGGCATGTTCGGCGGCGCGGCGATGAACCCGATCCGCGCGCTCGCGCGGGTGCTTGCCGGGCTGCACGACGCCGAGGGCCGCGTGACGGTGCCGGGCTTTTATGACGGCGTGCCGGAGATTTCCGACGAGATGCGCGCGCAATGGGACGCGCTCGGCTTCGATGCGACGGCGTTTCTCGGCGCGGTGGGGTTGTCGCAGCCGGCCGGCGAAGCCCGGCGCAGCGCGCTCGAGATGCTGTGGTCGCGCCCGACCTGCGAGATCAACGGCATCGGCGGCGGGTATCAGGGCGACGGCTTCAAGACCGTGCTGCCCGCCGAGGCGCGCGCCAAGGTCAGCTTCCGCCTCGTCGGCGATCAGGACCCGCTCGCGATCCGCGAGAGCTTTCGCCAGTATGTCCGCGACACCCTGCCCCCCGATTGCAGCGTCGCCTTCACCGACCACGGCGCCTCGCCGGCGAGCCGGATGTCCATCGACCACCCGGCTTTCGAGCAGGCACGGCGCGCCCTGTCCGAGGAGTGGCCGCGCCCGGCCGCGTTCGTGGGCTCCGGCGGCTCGATCCCCATCGCGGGGCATTTCAAGCGCGAGCTCGGCATGGACGCGATGCTGATCGGGTTCGGCCGCGATGACGATCAGCTTCACTCCCCGAACGAGAAATACGACCTCGATGCCTTTCACAAGGGCACCCGCAGCTGGGCGCGGGTGCTCGCGGCGATGGCGCAGTAACCGACCGCCCCCGCGCGGCCGGAGCACCGCCGGACCCGGGCGCCGGACGGCCCCGCGACACGCGGGCGCCCCCGGCGCGCGGCGCGATGAGCGCCCTGCCCCGACGCGCGCGCCGTCGGGTCTTGCGCGCGCCGCGCGTCACTCCGGGGCGGTCATATCCTGCCCCTGCCGGCGCCACATCTCGGCATACGCCCCGCCGGCGGCGAGCAGCTCGGGATGCGTGCCCTGCTCGCGCACCACGCCGTTTTCTAGCACCACGATGCGGTCGGCGTCGATCACCGTCGAGAGACGATGCGCGATGGTGATGACGCTGCGCCCCTGCCCCAGCCGGCGCAGCGCCTCCAGTATGTCCTGCTCGGTGCCGGTATCCAGCGCGCTCGTGGCCTCGTCGAGCAGCAGGATCGGCGGATCCTTCAGAAGGGTTCGGGCAATGCCGACACGCTGTTTCTCGCCACCCGAAAGCTTGAGCCCGCGTTCCCCGACCCTCGTTTCATAACCCTCGGGCAAGGAGGTTATGAAATCGTGAATGCGCGCGGCCTTCGCCGCCGCCTCGATCTCGGCGCGTGTCGCTTCGGCGCGGCCATAGGCGATGTTGTAAAAGATCGTGTCGTTGAACAGCACCGTGTCCTGCGGCACAACGCCTATGGCCGCGTGCAGGCTGTCTTGCGTGACCTCGCGCAGATCCTGCCCGTCGATTCGGATCGCACCCTCGGTGACATCGTAGAAGCGAAACAGGAGCCGCCCGATGGTGGACTTGCCCGAGCCCGACGGCCCCACCAGCGCCACCGTCTCCCCCGGCGCCACATGCACATCGACCCCGCGCAGGATCGGGCGCGCGGCCTCGTAGCCAAAGCTCACCCGCTCGAACACCACCTCGCCGCACGTCACCCGCAAGGGGCGCGCATCGGGGGCGTCCTCGACATCGGCGGGGGTCTCGAGCAGGTCGAACATCTGCCCCATATCCACCAGCGCCTGCCGGATCTCGCGGTAAACCGTGCCGAGAAAGCCGAGCGGCGTGGTGATCTGGATCATGTAGGCATTGACCATCACGAAATCGCCGACCGTCAGATCCCCGCGCTCCACCCCGATCGCGGCCATCACCATAACCGTGACGAGTCCCGTCGTGATGATCACGGCCTGGCCGAAATTGAGAAAGGCGAGCGAGACGCCTGTCTTGACGGCGGCGGTCTCGTAGCCGGCCATCGCGCCGTCATAGCGGGCCGCCTCGCGATCTTCGGCCCCGAAATACTTCACCGTCTCGAAATTGAGCAGGCTGTCGATGGCCTTCTGGTTGGCGTCGGTGTCCTGCGCGTTCATCTCGCGCCGGATACGCACGCGCCATTCCGTCACCTTGAAGGTGAACCAGACATAGAGCCCGATCGTGGCCATCACCACCAGCAGGTAGGACACATCGAACAGCACGAAGAGCACGCCGCCGATCAGCATCAGCTCGAGCGCGAGCGGCACGATCGAGAACAGCAGGAACCGCAAAAGGAAATCGACGCCCTTCACCCCGCGCTCGATGATCCGCGAGAGGCCCCCCGTCTGACGGCCGATGTGAAAGCGCAGGCTCAGGCGGTGAATGTGCCGGAACGTCTCGAGCGCGATACGGCGCAGCGCGCGCTGGCCGACGCGCGCGAACAGCGCGTCGCGCAGCTGCTGAAACCCCGAATTCATCAGCCGCGCCATGCCGTACGCCACGGTCAGCCCCACCGCGCCGATGGCGAGCATCCAGGCCGAACCCTCCGCATCGCCGCCGAGCACATCGACGGCGGCCTTGTAAAAGAACGGCGTGGCCACCGCGATCAGCTTGGCGAGCACCAGCGCCGCGAGCGAGACGACGACGCGCTTGCGCACCCAGGGCGCATCCGCCGGCCACAGATAGGGCGCCACGCGGCGCACCGTGCGGATATTGCCGCGCCGCTCGGCGGCGTCGCTGATGGCGGCCTGCGCCTCGGCGTCAGTGCTCTGGTCGGCGTCGGCGCGCGCGCTCATGCTGGCTCCCTTGCTCGCCCCCGTCACATAGCGGCGCGGCCGGACCGGCGCCAGCGGGGGATCAGGGCAGCGCCTCGATCTCGTCGCGCGCGATTTCGGGGATGTCGAAGACCTGGCCGGGATAGATCAGGTCGGGATCGCGGATCTGCTCGCGGTTTTCCTCGAAGACCTGAACATAGAGGATGCCGCGGCCGTAATGGCTGCGCGAGATACCCCAGAGCGTGTAGCCCGGCTGCACGGTGACCACCCCGCTGCGCGCATGGCCGTCCGGGCGCAGCCGCGCGATCTGCTCGGGGCTCTCGCGCTGAAACGGGGTCTCGAAGCGCGACTCGACGGCCCCCGCGGCATCGATCTGATCGATGCGCAGCGTGTAGACGCCGGGGTCGATATCGGGCAGCTCCGCGCGCCAGTTGCCGTCAGGCGCCATCGGAGCCGCCGAAATCTCCCGGTCGTCGATATAGATGCGCACTGTCGCGGGATCGGACCCTGCACCGCGACCGGCAAGCGCCACGTCGCCCTCGGCCCCGTAGGAGATCGCGTCCACGACGATATCGTCCATGACCTGCGGGGCCGCACCGGGCCCCGTATCGCGCATCACACGGATGCCATCCTCGGAGGCGACAAAAAGCCCCGGCGGCGCCGGTTCCGCGAGCGCCTCGGAGGCTGCGGGCGCCCCGGTCTCGGCGCGCACCTGGCGCGGGGAGACGATCACCGTGTCGCGCGCCGCAAGGCGCGTGCCCCCGGCGTCCTGTGCCTGCAATTCCATCGCCCGGGGCTGATCGCTCGGCGCGAGCGCGAACATCGCGACGAAACTGCCCTGCCCGTCGGCCACGGTCCGCGCGGCGGGGGCGCCCTCGATCGTGACCGCCACATCCATGCCCGGCGCCGCGCGGCCGGCGACGAGGGCGCTGCCGTCGGGGCTCACCCGCACGAGGTCGAATTCCGGCAATTCGGGTGCGGCGGGCGCCTCCGCCGCGGGGTCATCGGAGGCATCAACCGATGCCTCGGGCGCGGTCTCGAGCCGCGCCGCAGCGTCGGAGCCGACGCGCGCCTCGGGCGCGTCGAGGGACGCTTGCGCGGTGTCGGGCGGCGCATCGGGCGCAGACGCCTCTGGCGGCGCATCCGGCACCGACCCCGGTGTCAGCAACAGCACCGCCGCGCCGCCGATCCCGGCGACCACGGCACCCGCCGTCAGCAGCTTCGCCGCCGCTGTGAGCCCCTTCGCGCCGGCCATTGGTCGCAGCCCCCAGTCATGGACGCGCGCCGTTGCGCCCGCCCGCAGTTTTCTCTTAACCTAGATAGCGAATCCTGCCGTTTACACAAGGCGATGCCCCCATGAGGCGAGCAAACAAGGCCGTCTGTGTCTTTTGCGGCGCGCGCGATGGCGCGCGCGACAGCTACCGGGCGGGCGCGCAGGCGGTGGGCGCGATGCTGGCGCGGCAAGGCTGGCGGCTTGTATTCGGGGCCGGGGATGTGGGCCTGATGGGCGAGGTGGCGCGCGCCGCGCACGGCGCAGGGGCGGAGACTTTCGGCGTCATTCCCGCGCATCTCGTGGGCAAGGAACGCCCCAGCGCGCAGCTCGGCACCCGGGTCGTCACCGAGACGATGCACGAGCGCAAGAAGGTCATGTTCATGAACTCCGACGCGATCGTCGTCCTGCCCGGCGGGGCGGGCTCGCTCGACGAGTTCTTCGAAGTCCTCACCTGGCGTCAGCTCGGCCTGCACGACAAGCCGATCCTGCTGCTCAACATCGACGGCTACTGGAACCCGCTCGCCGCGCTGATCGACACTGTCGTCGCCGAGGGTTTCGCGGATGACAGCCTGCGCGGCTATTTCACGCGCGTGGACGACGTCGCCGCCCTCGACGCCGCGTTGCGCGCGGCGCTGGGCTGACGCAGGCTGGCGACGGTGTAGACCACCAGCGCGGTCCAGATCAGCGCAAAGGTCAGCGCCTGCCAGATCCCGAAAGGCTCGTGAAACAGGAGGGTTGCGACGAAAAACTGCAGCGTCGGATTAAGATACTGCACGAGCCCGATGGTCGCGTAGGTCGCGCGCTTGGACGCGAAGGAAAACAGGATCAGCGGCCCCGCCGTGAGCGGCCCGGACGCCATCAGGAGCAGCGTATCACGTGCATCCGCCGCGAACACAGCGCTGGCCCCCTGCGGCCCCCAGCCAGGCACATGCACCCCCCAAAGCCAGACCAGCGCAAGCGGCGCGAGCAGGAGCATCTCGGTGGTAACCGACACGACCGGCCCCGCCGCGATCCAGCGCTTGACCAGCCCGTAACCGCCAAAGGTCAGCGCGATGGCAAGCGACACCCAGGGCGCGACCCCGAGGCCCCATGTCAACAACGCAACGGCGACCCCGGCGATCCCGACCGCGGCCCATTTCACCGGCGCGTGGCGCTCGCCGAGCACGATCGCGCCGAGCGCCACCGCGACGAGCGGGAAGATGTAGTAGCCGAGGCTCGCTTCCATCGCGCGCTCGGTCTGCACCGACCAGATGAAGAAAAACCAGTTCGTGGAGATGAACAGCCCCGCCGCAAGCGCGAGCGCCGCGCTGCGCGGGGCGCCGAGAACGCGACCGATCTCGCCGAGCCGCCCCTGCAACCAGAGAACGGCCCCGAAGAACACCAGCGACCACAGCGTGCGATGCGCCAGCACCTCGAGCGGCGGCACATGGTCGAGCAGCTTGTAGTAGATCGCCGACAGGCCCCAGATCGTGCAGGCCGCCACCATCGCCGCGACCCCGCGCGCGCCCTCGCTCATCACGTCCCTCCGTTGGCGCGCAGGGTGCCGGGCCGGCCGGCCGGCCACAAGCGAAAACCCCCGCGCCGGGGCACGGGGGGCTCGGTCGTCGCGATGGCGGCCGGATCAGGCCTTGGCGAGCCGCGCGGCCACGTCTTCCCAGTTGACGAGATTGTCGAGGAAGTTCTGCAGATAGGCCGGGCGCTTGTTGCGGAAGTCGATGTAGTAGCTGTGCTCCCACACGTCGCAGCCCAGAAGCGCCGTCTGCCCGAAGCACAGCGGGTTGACGCCGTTCTCGGTCTTGGTGACCTTCAGGCTGCCATCCTTGTCCTTGACGAGCCAGGCCCAGCCCGAGCCGAACTGCCCCGCGCCGGCGGCGGCGAAGGCCTCCTTGAACTTGTCCACCGATCCGAAGGCGTCGTCGAGCGCCTTTTCCAGCTCGCCGGGGATCTTCTTGTTCGCGCCCGGGGCCATCATCTGCCAGAACTGGGTGTGGTTCCAGTGCTGCGAGACGTTGTTGAAGATGCCCGATTGGGCCACGGCGCCGCTGTCATAGGTGCCCGTGATGATCTCCTCGACGGGTTTGCCCTCCCATTCGGTGCCCGCAATCAGCTTGCTGCCGTTGTCGACATAGGCCTTGTGATGGATGTCGTGGTGATACTCCATGGTTTCGCGCGACATGCCGAGATCGGCGAGCGCGTCATGGGCATAGGGCAGGTCGGGAAGTTCTAGAGCCATTTTCTTGTCCTCTCGTGTCGCGTTGCGCTGCCCTGTATAAGAGACTTCGCACGCGCCGGGTCAAGCCCCGCCGCTCAGCCGACGGGCAGCAGCGCCGCCGCGATGCGCCGCCCCTCGGACAGCAGCACGTTGTAGCTGCGGCAGGCTGCGGGGCTGGCCATGATCTCGATGCCGGGCCCCGCCGCCTCGACGGGATCGCGCAGCCCCGGCGGAATGTGGCAGATCTCGGCTCCGGTGCCGACAAACACGACATCGATCTGCGCCGCCACCGCGACCAGCGTCGCGCTGTCGTCAAAGCCACCCCAGCGCCGCACACTGCCCGGCATCACGAGAATCGCCCCCTCATGCAGCGCGCCGCCGACCCGAAAGAAGCCGGGGCCGTAGCCGTCGATCGGGGGGGCATCGGGGAACTGGACCTCTTCGAGCTGCATCGTCACCTCCAGATTGGCAGGCCCGCGAGCGCCGCGAGCGTGATCAGCCCGTAGGCCGCAAGGCGGTAGAGCCGCTCGCGCTCGGGACGGAACATAGCAGCCCCGACAAGGTTGGCCAACAGGAACGGCGGCACCATCATCAGCCCCAGCACCAGCGCCGCCACCGCGAGGTGCCCCATTGCGGCGAGGACCGCGAGAAAGGCGGCATTGGTGCCCACGAAGAAAAGCTGAAAATTGCCGCGCAGCACCCGCGCGGGCAGCCCGCTCGCCATGTAGTAGAGCACCACGGGCGGCCCGCCGAGCCCCGTGCTGCCACCCAGAAATCCCGACACCCAGCCCGTCACCCCGGACACGACCGTCCCGCGCGGCCCGCGATAGCGCCAGCCGCTCATCAACACCGCCACGAGCATCAGCGCCACCCCCGAAACCGCCCACTGAAACGCCGTCACCGGCACCCGGTCGAGCAGCCACAGCCCCATCGGCAGACCGAGGATCACCCCGCCCATCAGCCGCGCGACCTCCCGGGGCGCGCCGTCGCGAAAGGCGCGCGGCACGGTGGGCAGCGGACCGATGGAGTCCATCACCACGAGCATCACCAGCGCCCAGAACGGCGACACCAGCGCCCCGGCCACCGGCATGAACATCAGCGCCGTGCCGAACCCCGTGAAGCCGCGCACGATCCCCGCCGCGCAGGCCGCGAGGATCAGCCAACCGAGTCCCGGCGTGGCGAGTGCGGCGTCGAGCGCGCTCAAGCTTCCTTGTTGGGCTTGGCGAAGCGGGTGCCCGCGGCCTCGTCCGTCGCCTTGGACCAGTCGCGCTTGACGCCGAGGAACAGCAGCACCGCCGAGGAGACGAAGACCGAGGAGTAGGTCCCCACGATCACCCCCCAGATCATCGCGAAGACGAAGCCCCGGATCACATCGCCGCCGAGCACGAAGAGCGACAAAAGCGCGAGCAGCGTCGTCACCGAGGTCATCACCGTGCGCGAGAGCGTCTCGTTGATGGAGATGTTGAACACCTCCTTGAGCGGGCGCTTCTTGTATTTGATCAGGTTCTCGCGGATCCGGTCGAACACCACCACCGTGTCGTTGAGCGAATAGCCCACGATGGTCAGCAAGGCCGCGATAATCGCCAGGTCGAAGCGGATCTGCAGCAGCGCGAAGATCCCCAGCGTCAGCGTGACGTCATGCACGAGCGCGGCCACAGCGCCAAGCGAGAACTGCCACTCGAAGCGCAGCCAGATATAGAACAGAACCGCCCCGAGTGCGGCCACGACGGCCAGTATCGCCGCCTGGATGAGTTCTCCCGACACGGTCGGGCCGACGGACTCCACCGAGGTGAAGGTCAGTGTCGGGTCGATCTCCTGCAGGGTGCGCTCGAGCTCGGCGATGGTGTCGGTGCCGACGCTCTCCTGCCCTTCCTGGGCCTGGATGTTGATCTGGGCGACGTTCTCGTCATCGCCGAAGCCGGGATCATAGACCTCGGTGATGGCGACATCCCCAAAGCCGAGCCCCTCGACGGCGGCGCGGTACTCGGCGATGTCGATGGGCTCCTCGGCCTGGGTGCGCACCGAGGTGCCGCCGCGAAAATCGATGCCGAAATTGAGCCCGATGATCGCCACCACCACCAGCGAGAGCACCATCGCCACCATGGACCCGCCGAAGGTCGTCTTCCAGTGCTTGAAGAATTCGATCTTCGTGTCCTGGGGAACCAGTTTCAGTCGCATGACGCCCCCTAGATGGCGAAGGTTTTGGGCCGCTTGCGCTCGAACCACATCACGATCATCAGCCGCGTGATGAACAGCGCGGTGAAGACCGAGGTCAGGATTCCGAGCCCGAGCGTGACGGCAAAGCCGCGCACCGGACCCGCACCCATGGCAAACAGGATCCCCGCGGTGATGAAGGTCGTGATGTTGGCATCGAGGATCGCCGACATCGCCTTCTCGTAGCCGAGCTCGATCGCGCGGGCCGGGCCCTTAGCGGTGCGCAACTCCTCGCGGATGCGCTCGAAGATGAGCACCGTGGCGTCCACGGCCATGCCGATCGTGAGCACGATCCCCGCAATCCCCGGCAGCGTCAGCGTCGCACCGATCAGGGACAGGAGCCCGAAGATCATGCCGATATTGAGCAGGAGCGCAATATTGGCGATGATCCCGAACATCCCGTAGCTCAAGAGCATGAAGCCGAGCACCGCCATGAGCGCCACGATCGAGGCGATGCGCCCCGCATCGATGCTGTCCTGGCCGAGCTCGGGGCCGATGGTGCGCTCTTCGAGGAAGGTCAGCTCCGCCGGCAGCGCCCCCGAGCGCAGCAGGATCGCGAGCTGAGTCGACTCCTCGACGGTGAAGTCGCCGGTGATGATGCCCGACCCGCCGGGGATGTGGCTGCGGATCACCGGCGCGGAGATCACCTCGTCGTCGAGCACGATCGCGAAGGGCGAGCCGATATTCTCGGCGGTGAAATCGCCGAAGGCGCGCCCGCCGGCCGGATTGAAGCGGAAATTGACGGCGGGGCGGTTGTTCTCGTCGAAGCTCGGTTGCGCGTCAACAAGCTGCTCGCCGCTGACGACATGGGTGCTTTCCATCAGGTAATAGCGCCCATCCTCCTCCATCGACGGATAGAGCACCTCGCCTGACCCGACCGTGGTGTCCGGATCACTGGTGGAGTCGAGCACGGCATGGAAGGTCAGTCGCGCTGTCGTGCCGATGAGGTCCTTGATCTCGTCGGCCGAGTCGACGCCGGGGACCTGGATCAGGATACGATGCGCGCCCTGGCGCTGGATGTTGGGCTCGCGGGTGCCGACCTCGTCGATGCGGTTGCGCACGATCTCGACGGCGGTGCGCATCGTGCGGTCATCGGTGGCGCGGCGCTCGGCGTCCGACAGGGTCACGACGATCTCGTCGCCGTCAGAGCTCACATCGAGATCGGTGCTGCCGGGGCTGGCGCCGCCGGTGACCGGCTGCGCCAGGTCGCGCACCAGTCCGAGCGCGCGGTTGATCGCGTCCGGCTCGGAAATCTGCACCCGAAGCTCGTCCGGCGGCGAGTCCTGGCGGCGGATGCCGCCGAAGGTATCGCGCTCGTCGCGCAGCAGGTCGCGCACCGCCGGCCACAGCGCGTCCATGCGGTCGGCATAGACATCCTCGACCTGAACCTCTGCGAGCAGATGCGCCCCGCCGCGCAGATCAAGCCCCAGATGCACGATCGTCGAGGGCAGCCAGCCCGGCCACAGCCCGAGATCGGCGGCCTGTTCGTCGGTCGCGATCTCGCCGGCCATCTCGACCATGCGCTCGGCGTCGCTGTAGCGCTCGACCCTGTCATAGAACAGGTTGGGCATCGCGAAGATCAACGCTGTCGCGCAGAGCCCCCAGATGATGATCCGTTTCCAGATCGGAATATGCAGCATGCGCGGCCTGCCCCGTCAGTCGGGCGCGCCCCGGGGGCGCGCGTCAGTCATTCGCCGGTTCGGTCTTGTTGACCACGCTGGCGATGGTGTGCTTGAGGACACGCACGCGCACGCCCTCGGCGATCTCGACCTCGGCCTCGCCATCCTCCTTGACCTTGGTGATCTTGCCGACCATCCCGCCCTGGGTGACGACCTGGTCGCCGCGGCGCAGCGCCTCGACCATCGCGCGATGCTCCTTGAGCTTCTTCTGCTGCGGACGGATCAACAGGAACCACATGATCGCGAAGATCAGGATCAGCGGAATGAAGCTGGCAAACGCCCCGGCGCCGCCGACGGCGTCCTGGGCATAGGCGGGAGTGACGAACATGGGCGCTCCTCATGCGTGGATGTCCTGAGCGGCGCGGCCCGGCCGGACCCCGCGCGATTGGCGCGCAACCTATCGAGCACCCCGCGGAATGGCAAGGCGCGGCGGGTGGAATTCCCCGGCCCAGGACCGGCCGCTCACGCCCGCGTCAGGAGCCGAGCACGGTGCGCGCCCGCGCGAGTGTGGCCTGCGCCGTGCCGGAGGCATCGACGACATCCCACGCGACGGCGCCCGGCGCACTGGTGAGCTGGTGGCGCACCACATCGGCGTCCGCGTCCGAGGCGTCGCCGCGCCGCGCGCGCACCCGCGCGATCAGCGCCTCCGGCTCGGCCTCGAGCCACAGCCCGTGGAAGGGCACCCCGGCGCGCGCGGCGAGGGCCTCGGCAGCGGCGCGCTCGGTCTCGATGTCATGGACGGCATCGAGAACCACGGCATGCCCCGCGCCCAGCGCCTTCTCAGCGCGCGCGCGCAGGCGCGCGTAAACCTGCGCGCTGATCTCGGGGCGATACCCCTCCGGCGGCAGCTTCTCGAGCGGATCGACCCCGAACATCACCTTGCGCTCGATGTCGCTGCGCAGATGCACCGCGCCGGGGGCCGCACCGATCCCGGGGGCGATCCCGGCGGCGAGCGTCGTCTTGCCGCTGCCCGACAGCCCGCCCACCGCGACGAGCACGGGTGGCGGCGGCGCGACATAGGCCGCGGCCTCGGCAAGATAGGCGCGCGCGGCGGCCTCGCCCTCGGCCGGATCATCTGCAAGGCGCGCGCGCTGCACCGCGACCATCGCCCGGATCGCCGCGCGCAGCGCCAGAAACAGCGGCAGCGCCGCGAGCCCGTCGTGATGCGCGGGCGCATCGGCATGGGCGAGATAATGCCCGAGCACCACGTTCGCCGCCGGGCGCAGATCGACATGCATCAGGTCCATGAGCAGGAAGGCGAGATCGTAGAGCACGTCGATCGTGGCCAGCCGCTCGTCGAATTCGAGCGCGTCGAAGGGCACCGGCCGGCCCTCGATGAGCACCAGATTGCCCAGATGCAGATCGCCGTGACAGCGGCGCACGAACCCGGCCGCCGCGCGCGCATCGAGCAGCCCGCCGACCCGGCCGAGTGTCGCCTCGGCACGCGCACGCAGATCGGCCACGGCCGCGCCGTCGAGCACGTCGTCCATCTGCGCGAGGCTGCCGAGGATATCCGCGACGATCCGTCCGATCCGCGCCGCGCCATCGCCCACCGCGGCGCGCGGTGCGTCGGCGTGATAGCCCGCGACCACGCGCCCGATCCGCGCCGCGAGGGCGGCATCTACGCTGCCGCGCCGCGCCACCTCGGCAAGCTCGGCCTGCGCCGGGAACCGCCGCATCCGCAGCACCCACTCCACCGGCTCCCCCGCCCCGTCGAGCGCAAGGGTGCCGTCCGCTTCGCGCGTCACCGCGACGAGGTCGTGATAGATCTCGGGCGCCGCCGGTCGGTTGAGATCGAGCTCGCGCTGCAGCATCGCGCGCCGGCGCTCGGGGGTAGAGAAATCCATGTAGTCATAGGCGATCGCACGCTTGAGCTTGTAGGCCCGATCGCCGGCGAGGAAGACCAGCGCGCCATGCGTGCGCGCAACCTCGACCTCGGTGCCATGCACCGCCCGATCGGACAGAAACGCCACCACCTCGGCGTGCTCGTCGTCCTGCGTCACCCGCGCCACTCCCGCTTCCTGGACACGCGCAGCCTTCCACGCGCCCGCACCGCGTGCAAGCGCCCGCGCCGCGCGTGCATTCGCCGGAGCGGCGTGATAGGACGCCTCCAGTTATTGATGGTGCTGGATCGATGAGCGACACCAAGGACATGGCCGATACGGCGGGAAGCGATGCGGCGCCGCTGGAGGCGACGGCGCGCGAGGTGTTGCGCATCGAGGGCGCGGCACTCCTGCAGATGGCCGACGAGTTGCCGGAGGGGTTTGCGGCCGCGGTGCGGCGCATCCTGGCGGCGCGCGGGCGCGTCGTGACCTCCGGGATGGGCAAATCCGGGCATGTGGCGCACAAGATCGCCGCCACGCTGTCCTCGACGGGTACGCCCGCGCTCTTCGTGCATCCCGCCGAGGCCAGCCATGGCGATCTGGGGATGATCACGCGCGACGATGTGTGCCTGTTCATCTCGAACTCCGGCGAAACGCGGGAGATGCATGACCTCGTCGCGTATTGCCGTCGCTTCGCGATTCCCATCATCTGCGTGACCAAGGCCCCCGACAGCACCCTCGCGCGCCAGTCGGACATCGCGCTGGTGCTGCCCGATGCGCCGGAGGCCTGCGGCATCGGCATGGCGCCGACGACCTCGACGACCTGCTCGATGGCACTCGGCGATGCGCTCGCGATCACGCTGATGCGTCTTCGGGGCTTCGATGGCGCGGCGTTTCATGTCTTTCATCCCGGCGGCAAGCTCGGCGCGCAATTCCTGCGCGTGGGCGACATGATGCATACCGGCGAGCGCCTGCCCCTGGTGACCCCCGAGATGGGCATGGGCGAGGTGCTGGTGACGATGACGGCCAAGGGATTCGGCGTCGCGCTCGTGATGGAGGGCGCGCGCCTCGCCGGGGTGATCACCGATGGCGACCTGCGGCGCCATCTCGACGGGTTGATGGACAAGCGCGCGCGCGACGTCGCCACCCCGACCCCGCGCACCATCCGCCCCGACGGGCTCGCGAGCGAGGCGCTCGGCATCATGAACGCCAACGCCATCGGCGCGCTGCCGGTGACGGATGCGCGCGGCGGCCTCGAGGGGCTGTTGCATATCCATGACTGCCTGCGCGCCGGAGTGGCCTGACGCTCAGCCCGCCGCGCCCGTCAGGAAACGCGCCAGATTGTCGCCCAGCGCATCGCTCGGATAGCCGCCCTCCTGCACGAACAGGCAGGGGCGCCCCGCCGCCGCGATCGCGGCCCCGATCCGGCCCATACCCGGCGTCGTGACGGCCAGTCCGCGCAGCGGATCGCCCTCATGCGCATCGAGCCCGAGCGCGACCACGATCACATCGGCGCCAAACGCGGCGATCCGCTCGAGCGCAATGTCGAGCGTGCGCAGATAGTCGTCATCGCCGGTCCCGTGCGCGAGCGGCAGATTGAGATTGTAACCCTCCCCCGCGCCGATGCCGCGCTCCTGCGCGTGTCCCCAGAAGAACGGATAAAAGCGCGCCGGATCGGCATGGATAGAGACGGTCAGCACATCGCCGCGCGCCTCGAAGAGGCCCTGCGTGCCGTTGCCGTGGTGGACATCGACATCGAGGATCGCGGGACGCCAGCCATCCGCGCGCAGCGCCTCGGCCGCGATGGCCGAGTTGTTGAGAAAGCAGAAGCCGCCGGCCATGTCGGCGTAGGCGTGATGGCCCGGCGGCCGCGACAGCGCATAGACCATCTGCGCCCCGCCGCTCAGTGCGGCCGCGCCGCTCAGCGCGGTCTGCGCCGACCAGTAGGCCGATTCCCAGGTCGCGGCCGCGATCGGACAGGCCGTATCAGCCTGGTGAAACCCCGCCTGCCCCACCGCCGAGCGCGGATAGGAGGCCGGCCGCCCGGCGGGGTGAATATTGGGGATCACCTCGTCGGAGGCGTCCGGAATGCGCGACCAGCGCGCGTGAATTGTCTGCAGGAAGGTGATGTATTCGGGCGAATGCAGCGCCGCGATCGGCCCCGTGCCGTGATCGGCCGGCGCTTCGAAGCGGCAGCCGGCGGCTTCGGCCCCGGCCTTGAGCGCATCGACCCGCGCGGGCTGCTCCGGGCTTTGCCGCACGCGCCCATGGGCCATGAAATGGCGCGGGTCGTGGCGCCGCTGCCGCGCGTCGAGGAAGGCTTTCATGGATCTCCTTTCAGCGCGCCGAACGCCGCGCCATCGAGCATGAGGGTCGCTTCAGCGGGCTGCGTCGGGCTGATCGTCACCTCCATCACCGGCCCGCTTCTCGCGGCGCCTCCATTTGCCTCAAGCCCGCGCCGGCAGCAAGCCCCGCCCATGAAACAGGCACCCCCGCGCGCCGATGCGATCACGGCGCGCTGCGCTTACGTGGCGGGCTCGACCTTGCGCGCGGTGCCCATGTAGATGATCGCGGTGCCCGGCAGGCGCCCGAAGGTCATGTCGCCGCGCCGTGTGATCCCGCGCGGTCCAAGCCCCGTGAAGCGCCCCGGCACCAATCCCGCACCCTGAAGATGCGCGCGCAGCTCCCGCGGCTTGATGAAGAGCGCCGGGTCATGCGTGCCCGCCGGCAGGAGCCCGAGGACGCGCTCCGCCACCGTCACCGCCGCAAAGTGCGCCAGCGGGTTGCGGTTGATGGTGTCGAACAGGAAGAGCCCGCCGGGCCGCAGCACCCGCGCGACTTCGGCGAGGACCTGGTCGAGGACGGCGACATGCTCGAGCACATCGACACTGACCACTGCGTCGAAGGCGGCGTCGGCATAGGGCAGCGCCTCGCCGACACCGACGTCGTAGCGGATCGCGCGCCCGCAGGCATGCGCACGCGCCGCGTCGATGGCGGCGGCGGCGGGGTCGATGCCGGTGACCTGCGCACCGCGGTCGTCGAGCGCCTCGGCCATGAAACCGCCCGCGCAGCCGAGATCGAGCACCGCCTTGCCGCGCCAGTCGATCTGCCGGTCGAACCAGGACAGGCGACCCGGCACCATGTTGCGCAGGGTGCGCACCCAGCGCAGCTCGTCGCTCCACCAGCGATCCGCGGCGGTGTCATAGATGCTAAGGTCGTTCATGCGCACCCCCTTTGGGTAGCGCATCTAGGGCGGGCTGACCGCGGGGCGATAGGGGCGCGCGCCGGCGGCGCGCGCCCCGCGCCACGCTATTCCGCCGCCTCCTTGTAGCTCTCGAGCGGCGGGCATGTGCAGACGAGGTTGCGGTCGCCGTAGACGTTGTCCACCCGCCCGACGGGGGGCCAGTATTTGTCCGTCCGGAACGCGCCCGGCGGGAAGCAGCCCTGCTCGCGGCTGTAGGGGCGATCCCACTCGGCGACGAGATCGCGCACCGTGTGCGGCGCGTGCTTGAGCGGGTTGTTCTGCGGATCGATCCGGCCCGCCTCGATGTCGCGCACCTCCTCGCGGATCGACAGCATCGCGTCGATGAAGCGGTCGAGCTCGGCCTTCGTTTCCGACTCGGTGGGCTCCACCATCAGCGTGCCCGCCACAGGCCAGCTCATCGTCGGCGCGTGAAAGCCATTGTCCATCAGCCGCTTGGCGATGTCGTCCACGCTGACGCCGGCATCGTCGGAGAAGGGGCGCGTATCGAGGATGCATTCATGCGCGATGCGCCCCGTCGGGCCCTTGTAGAGGACGTCATAAGACCCCTCGAGCCGCTTCGCGAGGTAGTTGGCGTTCAGGATCGCGATCCGCGTCGCCTGCGTCAGCCCGGGCCCACCCATCATCATGCAATAGGCCCAGGAGATCAGCAGGATCGACGGCGAGCCGAACGGCGTGCCGCTCACGGGCCCCTCGATCCCGTCGGTTTCCGGATGCCCCGGCAGGTGCGGGGCGAGATGCGCCTTCACGCCGATCGGCCCCATGCCCGGACCGCCGCCGCCATGCGGGATGGCGAAGGTCTTGTGCAGGTTGAGATGGCTGACATCGGCGCCCAGATCGCCGGGCTTCGACAGCCCCACCATCGCGTTGAGGTTGGCCCCGTCGAGATAGACCTGCCCGCCATACTGGTGCGTGATGTCGCAGACCTCGCGCACCGTCTCCTCGAAGACGCCATGCGTCGAGGGATAGGTGATCATGCAGGCGGCGAGCCGGTCGCCCGCCTCGGCGGCCTTGGCGCGGAATTCCTCCACGTCGATATCGCCGTTCTGCGCCGAGCCGACGACGACGACCTTCATCCCCGCCATCTGCGCCGAGGCCGGGTTCGTGCCATGCGCCGACACCGGGATCAGACAGATGTCGCGGTGATCGTCGCCATTGGCCAGATGCCAGGCGCGGATCGACAGAAGCCCGGCATATTCGCCCTGTGCGCCCGAATTGGGCTGCATCGACATCGCGTCATAGCCGGTGATCTCGCACAGCTTGTCGGACAGATCCTCGATGATCTCATGATAGCCCACGGCCTGATCGGCGGGCGCGAACGGATGCAGCGCGGAGAATTCCGGCCAGGTGACCGGCATCATCTCGGCGGCGGCGTTGAGCTTCATCGTGCAGGAGCCGAGCGGGATCATCGCCCGGTCGAGCGCGAGGTCGCGATCCGACAGCCGGCGCATGTAGCGCATCATCTCGGTCTCGGCGCGGTTCATCTGAAAGACCGGATGCGTCAGGTAATCCGAGCGCCGCCGCAGCGACTCGCCGAAGGCGGGCGCGTCAGCCATGGGCGCGGGGTTGCGCACCCCGAATACCGCGAGCACCCGCGCGATCACGTCGCCATCCGTCGTCTCGTCGAGCGAGATGCCCACATGGCGCCGACCGATGCGCCGCAGGTTGAGCCCGCGCTGCTCGGCGGCGGCGAGAATGCCCGCCTGCCCGACGCCGACCTCGACGGTGATGGTGTCGAAGTATTCGGACGGCTCCACCTTCGCGCCCGCATCCGCGAGCGCCTCCGCGAGGCGGCGGGTGTTGAAATGCACCCGCTCGGCGATGGCGCGCAGCCCCTCGGGGCCGTGAAACACCGCATAGAAGGACGCCATCACCGCCAGCAGCGCCTGCGCGGTGCAAACATTCGAGGTCGCCTTCTCGCGGCGGATATGCTGCTCGCGGGTCTGCAGGGCGAGGCGGTAGGCCTGATCGCCGTGGCTGTCCACCGACACCCCCACGAGCCGCCCCGGCAGCGCGCGCTTCATCGGCTCGCGGCAGGCGATGAAGGCGGCGTGCGGGCCGCCATATCCGAGCGGCACGCCGAAACGCTGCGACGAGCCCACGGCGATGTCGGCGCCCATCGCGCCCGGCTCCTTGATGAGCGTCAGCGCGAGCAGATCGGTCGCCATGATCCCCACCGCCTTCTGCGCATGCAGCGCGGCGATCGCGTCGGAGAAGTCGCGCAGATGGCCATAGGTGCCGGGATACTGGAAGATCGCGCCGAAGACCTGCGCGGCGTCGAGGTCCTCCGGCGGCCCCACGATCACCTCGATGCCGAGCGGCTCGGCGCGGGTGCGCATCACCGCGATGTTCTGCGGATGGCAGTTCTCGTCGATGAAGAACGCCGTCGCCTTCGACTTGGCGACCTTCTGCGCCATGGTCATCGCCTCGGCGCAGGCCGTGGCCTCGTCGAGCAGCGAGGCGTTGGCGACCTCGAGCCCGGTCAGATCGCTCACCATCGTCTGGTAGTTGAGCAGCGCCTCGAGCCGGCCCTGCGCGATCTCGGGCTGATACGGCGTGTACGCGGTATACCAGGCGGGGTTTTCGAAGATGTTGCGCTGGATCGCGGGCGGGGTGACGGTGCCGTAGAAGCCCTGCCCGATCAGGCTCGTCATCACCTTGTTGCGCGACGCCATCTCGCGCATCCGTCCGAGCATCGCGTGCTCGGTCAGCGCCGGCCATTCGAGCGCGCGCTCCTGCCGGATCGAGGCCGGGACGACCTCCTCCATCAGCGCGCCTATGCTGTCCACACCCAGCACCCTGAGCATCGCGTCCATCTCGGAGGGGGACGGCCCGATATGGCGCCTGTTGGCGAAATCGTAGGTGTCATAGGTCGTGGGGGTATAGGTCATCCGTCGCTCCTTCAGCCGATGAAGTCCTTGTATTCGTCCTCGTCCATGAATCCGTCGAGCACGCCGTCATCCTCGATCTTCATCTTGAAGAACCACGCCGCACCGAGCGGGTCCTCGTTGACGAGGGCGGGGTTCTCGGTGAGGGCTTCGTTGATCTCGACGATCTCGCCCTCCACGGGCGCGAGAATGTCGGAGGCCGCCTTGACGCTCTCGATGACGACGATCTCGTCGCCCTTGGCAACCTTGGTCTCGAGCTCGGGCAACTCCACGAACACGACATCGCCGAGCTGTTCGGCGGCGTGCTCGGTGATGCCGACGACGACGTGATCGTCCTCGACGCGGAGCCATTCATGCTCTTCAGTGAATTTCATGGCTGTCCCTCTCTGCTGGTCGGTTACTTGCGGTAGGATGCGGGGCGGAACGGAAGCTCCGACACGGTCACAGCGTGGCGCTTGCCGCGCAGCTCGCCCCACAGCCGTGTCCCCGGCGCGGCAAGGCCGGCCGGCACATAGCCCATCGAGACGGGCGCCTCGACGGAGGGTCCGAAGGCGCCCGAGGTCACCGCGCCCGCGGGCTCGGCGGCGTCCTCGGCATCGAAAAGCGGCGTGCCCGCGCGCATCGGGGCGCGGCCCTCGGGGCGCAGCCCGACACGCAGCCGCGCCGACCCCTCCCGGAGTTCGCGCAGGATGCGCTCGGCGCCCGGAAAGCCGCCCGCGCGCTCGCCGCCCTCGCGGCGTACCTTCTGGATCGCCCAATGCAGGCCGGCCTCGACGGGGGTGGTCGTGGTGTCGATGTCGTTGCCATACAGGCACAGCCCGGCCTCGAGCCGCAGCGAGTCGCGCGCGCCCAGCCCGATGGGCGCCACCGGCTCCATCGCCATCAGCGCCTCGGTGAACGCACGCGCCTTGGCGTTCGGCACCGAGATCTCGAAGCCGTCCTCGCCCGTGTAGCCCGAGCGCGACACCCAGATCTCGGTTTCCATCCAGTCGAGCACCGCGACATCCATGAACCGCATCGCGGCGACATCGGGCAGCAGGATCGCGAGCGCCGCGGCCGCCTTCGGCCCCTGCAGCGCGATCAGCGCGCGGTCGGTGATCTCCTCGACGACGATCGCGCCGGGCAGCCGCCCGCGCAGATGCGCGATGTCGTCGGCCTTGCAGGCGGCGTTGACCACGGCGAAAAGGTGATCGCCGCGGTTGGCGACCATGAAATCATCGAGAATACCGCCCGCGTCACTGGTGAGCATCGTGTAGCGCTGCCGGCCCTCCTTGAGCCCGACGACGCTCGACGGCACCAGCGTCTCGACCGCGGCGGCCACGTCCGGCCCGCGCAGGATCACCTGCCCCATATGGCTGACATCGAACAGCCCGGCCTCGGCGCGGGTGTGCAGATGCTCCTTCATCACGCCCATGGGAAACTGCACGGGCATCTCGTAGCCCGCGAAGGGGACCATCTTCGCCCCCGCATCCAAATGCAGGTCATGAAGGACCGTGCGACTCAGTTCGGCGCTCTCGGCGGCCATGCGTTCCTCCGCTGTCTCGCCGGATCGCCCCGGCACCACGCAGCGGGCTCGCGCCCGCCGCCTTCGGTGCCCCCTCTGTCCTTTCGCCTGAGATCGTTATCCCTTCGGCGGACGCGACGCACGCGCCTCTCTCCAGAGTCTGTGTCGCGAACCGGTCCTGGCGCCTGAGAGTTTACCGGGGCGGTTGCTCCTTCGGCACCGGCGCGGCCCGCTCGCCCGCCGGATTCTCCCGTGTTCGCACAGGAATTGGTAGCGCAGCCGGCCGCATCTGACAAGGGTCTTGCCAAGCGCGCGTCGCGCAGGCACATCCTCGCGCATGTCCGACCCCTTCTTCTTCGGCTATGGCAGCCTGGTGAACCGCGACACGCATGGCTACTGCGAGGCCTACCGCGCGCGGCTGTCCGGCTGGCGGCGCGTCTGGCGCCATACCGATCTGCGCGAACTCGCCTTCCTGACCGCCGAGCCCGCGCCGGATGTCGCGATCGACGGGCTGATCGCGCGCGTGCCGGGCGATGACTGGGCCGCGCTCGATGAACGCGAGGCCGGTTACGATCGCCACCATGTCGCCGCCGGGCTGCGCCACGACGCGCCGCGCCCCGTCGCCGCGCAGATCTACGCGGTGCCAGCACCTGAGGCGCCAATGACGGCGCGGCCGATCCTGCTGAGCTATCTCGACGTGGTGGTGCAGGGGTTTCTGCGCGAATTCGGCGAAGCGGGCGCGGCCGATTTCTTCGCCACGACGGCAGGCTGGGAGGCGCCGGTGCTCGACGACCGCGCCGCCCCGCGCTACCCGCGCCACAAGGTTCTCGCCCGCGGCGAGCGGGCCTTCGTGGATACCCGCCTCGCGGGGCTGGGCGCGCGCATTCTGCCCGCCGATCAACCGTAGCCCCGCGCCCCCATCGGCGTCGCGGTGACCCGCTCGCGCAGCGCCGCCGCCGCCCGGCGCGTGCGCCTGCTCCTGGGGCGGCATGCACGTCGATCGCGGGCGGGTGACGGCGCCGATCGTCACCCGGCCCGTGATGCGGGCGCGGCGGCGCAGGCCGGACCTCGAGGACGCAGCGCCGGCTGGCGTCGCGGGGGCGTTGTCCGTGCCGCCGCGCTGCGCTATCTCGCGGGGCATGGCGGGGGTGGTACATCTGGTCAAGATCTGCGTTGGCGCGGAAGCGGTCGAGGATCTCGTCGCCTGGCAGGCGCATGGCGCGGCGACCGATGCGGAGGGCCACCCGATGCATGTCACGCGGATGTGGCCGCGCCGCGAGGCGGAGCTTCTGGCCGGGGGCTCGCTCTACTGGGTGTTCAAGGGGCTGATCCTCGCGCGGCAGCGGCTCTTGCGGCTCGATCCGCGCGAGGGGGGCGACGGGGTCACACGCTGCGCGCTGGTGCTCGAGCGCGAGGTGATCCGCACCGAGCCCGCGCCGCGCCGGCCGTTTCAGGGCTGGCGCTACCTCGCCGATGGCGATGCGCCCGCGGACCTGTCCGAGGCCCGCGCCGGCGACGACACGCTGCCGCCCGGGCTGCGCGCGGCGCTGTCCGATATCGGGGTGCGCTGATCTCAGAGGCCGAGTTTGGCACGCAGAGCCTCGAGCGCCGCCACCTCGCGCGGTCCCCAGTCAGCGTCGCGCGCACGAAACAGCGCCGCCTCGCTCGCCAGCACCAGCCCGTCGGCGAGGATCTTGAGGTGATTTGCGCGCAGCGTCTCGCCCGAGGAGGTGATATCGGCGATACCCTCGGCTGTGGCGTTCTTGACGGTGCCCTCGGTCGCGCCCTGGCTGTCCACGAGCTGGTAGTCGGCCACCCCTTCGGCGCGCAGGAAATCGCGCACGAGGCGGTGATACTTGGTGGCGATGCGCAGCCGGTGGCCATGGGTTGCGCGAAACGCCGCCGCCGCCGCATCGAGATCGTCGAGCGTCTCGACATCGATCCAGGCCGCCGGCACCGCGATCACCAGATCCGCATGGCCGAAGCCCAGCCGCGCCAGCTCGTCGACTCGCGCCGCCCAGCCGGGCACCGACTCGCGCACCACGTCCATGCCGGTGACCCCGAGATGGATGCGCCCGGCGGCGAGCTCGCGCGGGATCTCCCCCGCCGAGAGCAGCATCAGCTCCACCCCCTCGACCCCCTCGACGGCGCCGGCATATTCGCGCTCGGCCCCGGTGCGGCGCAGCGCGACGCCGCGCGCGGCGAACCAGTCGGCGGTCTGATCCATCAGCCGCCCCTTCGAGGGCACCCCGAGCCGCATCATCGCAGCCCCCCGAGCCCGGCCACCAGCCCGGGCCGGATCACGCCGCCCACCGCCGGGATCGACCGCCCCTGTCCCAGCACCGCCGTGAGCGCGTCGTAGCGCCCGCCGGTGGCGACGGGGGGGCTGTCCTCGCCGGCGAGCAGCCCAAAGACGAAACCATCGTAATATTCCATCGTCGTGCGCCCATACGCCGCCTCGAAATCGAGCGCCGCGACATCGACACCGCGTTCCTTGAGCGCCGCGTGGCGCGCCTCGAGCCGGGCGACGGCGGGCGCGAGGGCGGGCATCGTCGCGGCGTGACCGCGCAGCCCCTCCAGCGCCTCGGGCGCGGGGGCGCGCAGCGCGAGGATCGCCTCCACGGTGGCGACCTCGTCTGCGGGGATCGGCGGCTCGGCCGCGTCCTCGAGCAGGGCGCG